>CEUX01040079.1_pt1 | contig 58972 bp, 59 predicted proteins | sample 531361 | NCBI WGS metagenome assembly CEUX01 (sample SAMEA2622736, study PRJEB7988) | marine metagenome | isolation source: saline water (ENVO:00002010), including
ACCCACTCGGATGGTACGGTCGTGACGGTCAACAACGCGGAGAGCCACTCGCGTCTGAAGTCGAAGGTGAAGATCTTCTTCGCTGACGGCACGACATCGATCCAGAACTGGACCCTCGCTGATGGTGAGGCTCTGCCGTGTCATGCTCGTTCCTGCTTCTACGCCAAGAGCGAGAAGGCGCGTGTCCTGAAGGTCACGGCTTGGTTCGAGATCGGATCCCTGCGTGTCACGTACACGCCCGACAACGGGATGCAGCCGTTCGGTACTCACACCACTCTTTGCGCCGCTCGGGGTAAGGGATTCGCTCTGAATCGCTTCGAGAGCGACTACCGAGCCGCAAATGAGCACAATCACACCCCTCTCAACAACATTGTTGACGTGACGGCCTAAAATGATCACCTCATCACCCCTCCCCGTGCTACAACCCCCGTGGTACAAGCCCCGTCCGCCTCCTTCCACTATCACAGGCCCTCCGCGTGGGCAGCCACGGACTCGGCACCTCCCCCTTAAGCACAACTACCCCTCAGAAGCCGTAGAATCCCGACTGCGGCCCCCGCCCGGACTCGGGCAGTTCCCCCTTGTTTGTTCTTCTCGTCCGTCAGGCGGCCTCTCCGGCCCTCTCACGGCATTTCTGGGTACACCTGTTCGTATGGTGGCCCCTGCTTATTTCTTTCACGAAAGGCAACAACAATGCAAAAGTGTGACACTCCTGCCCTCAACGTCGTTCGTCGTATGCTCAAAGCTCCCGTTGGTGACTGGTACTCTGCCAAGATCCAGCAGGTCAACGGTGCTGAGGTCATTTTTCACGGTTCGGTAAAGAATCGCAACTTCCCCTTGGAACCGGACTTCGTCAGCGGCGTAGATCTGTTCGACCTTCGAGATGACCTTTCTGGCGAGGAGTTTGCTTTGCTTCTTCAAAAGATGCAAATGCACGAAATTGAGACTCGTCTCTCCAACTAAACCCAACCCTGTTTCTCGAAAGGAAACAACATGTCTGATAAGATTGATCTCTCTGATCCCAATGCCGATCCCTTTGAAGATCGGATCGATTGCCTCCACGAAAAGCAGAGGGAAGCGCGTGAACGCTTTCACGCCCTGATCTTCGAGCGTGAATACCTCAAGCTCGCCATCGAGAACTGCAACCACTGGCGTGAAATCACTAAGGATGTTCCCGACTACGATACGGTCACTGTCCAGATGCCCGCAAAGGTTCTCCGTGACCTGACTCGCGCAGCAGAGTTTGGTCAGCCACTTCGGGTTCGTCAGGCTGACATTCGTGCTGAAATTGAGGAGGCTGACGATGCCCACTACTCGACCATTTTCGATCTCGGTGCGGCTTACGCCGAAAGGCGAATTCTGGAAAAGGGAGAATTCAGGCACTTTGCCTCGCAGGCGAAGAACCGTGACTAATTGATTCTACTGCTGGGCATCAGTATAAACTGCCCTTTCACTTTAGAAAGGAGACTTGATCGATGAGTTTTGATAAATCCCCTCAGTTCAAACCTCTTGGGCACCCTGACGGCGGTCCTGAGTGGCCGGAGTATGAAGAGCATTTTGTTGGTCGAGTGAGCTTCGACCCTGAGTTCCCTGATCGTTTGCACGATCTTTACTTTTACACGGTAGGGCAGTTCGACGAATATTATGGGTGGCGTAACCCCGAGAACTGGGAGTACACTGCTCGGTGGGGTGACTCGCCGGGTGAGCACGCGCAGGGAAGTGTTCCCAATCTCATCAACTGGAAGCCGAACATTTTCCGTCTTTGGATGATCCATGTGAACCTCATCCAAGACACTAATATTGGCGGGAAGCTTGCGATTGTCCCCGACGAAAATAGACACGATTGTTGAAAGGAACTTGACCAATGGATATTGACGAAGCCCGTGAAGCTATTAATTTCATCACCAAAAAGAATGACTGGGACATTTGGAAGATTGCTGACATAGCCAAAGAGTCACAACTTACGGGGATGATCACGATTGGTTTGGCAGTAGAAGTTATGAACAAGTACGGAGATTCTGTTTGCTATAGTCTCCGTCACTCGTACCACGATGAGTACAATCCGTTTCCTTCTCCCTTGGAGCTTGGCTATAGTAGCTGGTGCCTCAAGGTGGTTACTGATTTTGTTGTGGATTATTGTTGTAATATGGTAAGTGATTGGGAACAATCACGAATGGAAGCCGAAGATTACGAAAGGGATTTGATTGATGGCTAGTTCTAGGAAAAATATTGAAGTAAGAGACGGGGAAGAAATCAAGAAGAGAATTCGTGAGATCAACAAACAAAAACACAAGTGGCTTGCTCAAGAGCAGCGTCGGCGGCCCGAAGCAAAGATCACTTGTAGTTTGATCACCTTGAATCTGGATGACTTGTGGAGAGACCACGACGTAGTGGATCTTAAATCTTTTGAGCGTATTGCTCCATATCTTTGAACGGTAAGGAAACTGAACCGATGAATATTTGTCTCGAACAAGAACTTGAAGATGCTCTTACTGATCTTCTTCGTGAAGACTACGGTGATAAGCTTGAGGGTATCGAGGATCTCGATGACCTGCTGACAGAACTTTACGATAGCTTTCATTGTGATATTATTGCCGTCGCGCAGAATTACTTTAGGTCTAGTATCCCCGGCTTGACTAAAGAAACTGTAGAAACATTTGTAAAAAACCATGAACCTGAGGATGACGAATGACTGAAGAGTTTCGTATCTACGTACATGACCATACTTCAGAGTGTGCTACTTTTATCGCAAGGTGGCACTTCGACAAAAAGGAGGACGCACTTAGACACGCTAAGGAACTGTGTGATAAACTTAGTAAAGAAAAAGACTTTCTTCGGAATCTTACTAGGTACTCTATAACGGTGTACCGCTTTTGGGGAACTAACCTGAAGTTCAGGGATGACCCTATCTTTGACTCTTACAAGGAATATGCACATGCATAAGTTGGAATACGAATGGCTTTACAAAAATGAAATCCTTTTCAGCATTAGGGCTGGGTTGGATGGACGCGAAAAGTACTTCTTTCAGAGTGGCCTTCACGGCCAAGAATGGTACTTCATCGAAAGGGACATTGACCAAAAAGACTACGACGAAAAATCGGGTTCCTACGGTTCGGAGGATGTCGTTTGGTACGTCACTCACTTGGGTGATTTCTCTGCGTGCTCTCCGCGTCGTGATTTTGCGTCTGTCAAGAGAGATGCAGAAATCCATGAGGTATGCCTCTGGTGCAGACAGGGTTGTCCCGTAATCAAGCGTACAACAGGTCGAGCTAAGAGCAAAATTGACTGGACGCTTGGAATGCTTCAGGCTGTACCCGGTTCTTGAATTGTTTGAAATGTAATTCCAAGGGGGCGGTCATGTTGGCCGTCCCCTCTTTTTTTTCTATGCCACATTGGCAGAAAGTTTTATACCATGCGTAACGACAACAAGAAGTACTTCGCCACCGTCACTTTCTACCTCACCAACGGTGAAGGCAACAAGAGTTGGAAGGTCAAGATCTTCGCAGATACTCAGGGCGGCCTCATGGATGAGGTGATCCGAATCAAGAAGAATTACGAGGCCAAGCACGGCAAGTCCACTTGCAAGACTTGGAAGTACTCCGGGCCTGATGGATTCAACCGCCTGATGGATCAGCGCAAGCGTGAGCAGAAGGCATGGGCTATCGCCAACGGTGCGACCGCCTAATGGGTTGCAAGGCTTTCGAGGTATCCCGAGTCCCCTCTGGGCCAAGCGGCTCAGAGGGGGTCTCCGGGCCTTATGACCAACCTGTTGATACAGGGGCTGCTCTACTTGTATTGATACTAGTAGTTTTATTATGCTATAGATTGCTCAAGAGTAGCAAAAACTAATCCGATAGATATGTAGCGTCCAAAAAACCCACGTTATTGGTATAGCTACATAAGGAAAAGCTATGAGTAAACTGTATGACCGTGATGGATTCTGCGTGTTCGGAACCCAACCCGCTGCTACTACGCTGGTTGCTAACGAGCAGGTGTATCTCATCGTTGACCGTAGGCGTAACCAAGACAACCTGAATGAAGCACAGCAGTTGCACATGCAAGGGCTGCTGAATGTCCACGATCCTTATGTGGACTGGAGGGCTGTCACTGACAAGAAAGGAAAGTCTACCGATAAAGGGATGCTGAATGTGTTCCCTTCTATTGCACAGCAATGGAAAAATCAGATGAAAGGTAAGTACATCAAGCCCAAGACTTATATGACTGATAACCCTGATAAGATGGGTGAAGATAAGTATTGGGAAGTTCTTAAGTCCTATCTAACCAAGCACTAAGGAGTGCAAATGATTTACAAGATTGTTCAGACCGGCAAGTGGTTCAACGTTGTAGTTGATTCCACCAATACTATTGAAGATGGTTTCGATAATCGTGAGGATGCCGAGCGGTTCATGGCACACCTCGAATCAGAAGACAACAAGCACATTTTTGAATCAGAAAGAACTAAGTAATGACTGACCCTTTGAACAACATCTTCAATGACATTAACAACCACTTCGCTAAGGCTAAGTCTTGCAGCGTCAAGAAGGAGCACCTTAGTGACTACGAAGGTAGCGAAAATGATCTTCGTTACTTGTTCATCGACCTCGATCAAATCGCAGGTCAGATGCACATGCAGTACGAGAACGAAGAACTGAATAGAAGCACTTTGGAAACAGCAAAAAAAGCACAGAGCATTGTTGCTCGTATTATTAATATTCTTGAATAAGGAGCGAGTATGTATATCGCAGAAATTATGTACCGTGGTTCTATAGGTCACACCGTTGACATGCACAGCGATAACCGAGATAACAATCTCGATGTCATTCGACAAGAGATTGAGTTGACCTATCCCGGTGAGGAGGATCACGTTCGGGTTACCTTGATTAATCAGGATACAGATGAACGAGAGGATATTACTGGAGAAGTTACATGTTCACAGAAATGAGTGTTAACTATGTCGATCACATGGGTGATGACAAAGATATTGTTAATGCTGCCCGTGTTTCTTTTAATAAGGAAACTGAAAATCTCAGAGAGCAGGATACTAAGCTCTTACATTACCTTGCAAAGAACGATCATTGGACCCCCTATGCTCACTGCTTTCTTAAGCTACGAGTAAAGGTTCCTATCTTCGTGGCACGCCAATGGTTTAAACATACTGTTGGCTTTGCCTATAATGAGGTAAGCAGGAGATATGTTTCTTATGAGCCTGAATTGTTTAGGGCCGAAGTCTGGCGTGGAAAGCCAGAAGGTAGCATTAAACAAGGAAGTTCATCAAGGATTGAATACGTAAGCGATGAAACTATTGAACTCATGGAGTCAATGGTCCATCATTACAATACTCTTATTAATCAAGGCATTGCGCCTGAGATGGCACGGATGGTGTTGCCTCAGGCAGCCATGACTGAGTTCATCGTAAGTGGCAGCTTGGCAGCATGGGCAAGGTTCTACAACCTGAGGTCTGATGACCACGCCCAGCACGAGATCCAATGGTGCGCCGAGCAAGTTTCCACTATCACGGCTGATAAATTCCCCAACGGTTGGGCAGCCCTTTGCAATAAATGTCAACCACAGGAGTGGAACTTTGGCGAAAAAGAGCATTAAGTTTAAAGAGTTTAGGGGACGTACTGCGGGTAAGCCGAGGCGTTCAAAGAAAAACAAGTATGGCCTTAGAAAGAGAGGCAGGAAGAATTGACGTATGAGTCCCAAGGATCATAACGATTGGCGTAAAACTGATCGTGCAAAAGATAAGATTAAAAAACAAAAGAAACCTAAGCCTCAAAAGAAACACTGGTCCGAGTGGGCTGGCGATAACCCGGCCCATACTGATGATTCAGTAGATATGACTCAACAGGAATGGGAAAATTTTCTTGAAGGAAACTCAGATGAGTAAGCTAATGACAATCTTGGTATTAAGCGATGGTGAGACATACACAGGAGTAGACGGCTGTTCGATTTGCTTTATTACACCCGAACAGCACGATATGTTATGTGAAGGAAGCTCACCTAAAGACATTGATCCCGTACATGAAATCGGTTTAAAGGAATATGCAGATGACTGAACGTGATTGTGTTCGTTACACAATAATGGTCCCTAACACTGTTGCAACAGATGAAAAAGTGCAAGCAGAATTAAAGGAAGTTATTTTTGATGAGTGCAGGCAAGCTGTAATAAGAGAATTTCCCTGCAAATGTATAATCCAAGATGGTGATGTACTTGGTTACAAAGAATGGAAGTTTACTGTACCTCTTCATTCCGCAGAAGCAGTATTCCATCGTGTTGCTATTTGGGCAGAAGAATGGATTTATCATGAAGAAACGGCAGGAAGACTTGGGATAGATAGTATCATGTTAGAAAAAGAATTTGTAAAGAAGGTGTACCTAAGGTGACGATATAATGAACGGAGCAGATGGATTTTTACTGTATGGAATAGGTTGTTTTGATTACTTTTTGTTTCTTGTTTTTACTGGTATCATTTTGGGCTTTATCGGTAAAGCCCTAGATCTCTTTGACTAAGAAAGGTCAACATACTATGTCACACGAAATTACCACCACTGACGGCGCTGTCTTTCACAAGAACAAGGCTTGGCACGGGCTGGGCTACGTTATTCAGGATGAGATGAGTCCTCTCGGTGCGGTTGAAAAGGCCGGACTCGATTGGTACGTCTACAAGACGGATGGCGTGTTTGGCTACACCAGCAATGGTGTTACTGTGATGGATTCCGACCGGTGCATGACGTACCGTGAAGACACCAAGGAAGCCCTTGGTTATGTCTCCAGTGACTACAACATCTTCCAGAATGTGGAGCTTGCAGAACTTGCGTACTCCGTGTCCGATGATGTCAAAGTCGAGTCAGCTTTCTCAATGATGGGCGGCAAGCGTGTCGTGATCCTGCTCAAGGGATCCAGCATTGAGGTTGGCAAGGAAGAGCGTGACGTTCTTGATACTTACTTCTGCCTGTGCAATGGGCACGACGGCAAGTTCTCTCTTCGTGGCTTCGGTACGTCAATTCGTATCGTTTGCCAGAACACTCTTCAGATGGCACTGAGCAATGCTAAGGGCCAGACCTACTCGATCAGCCACAACGGAGACTTCCAGACCAAGCTGGCTGACATGCGTACTGCGCTTGGAGAATACAAGAAGAACCGTGAGTGGTTCTACACTACCGTAAACTCCCTCGCTCAGAAGGATGTCACTCATGATCGCCTCAATGAATTCTGGCGACAGGCATTTACGATGGTGACTGATCCCAAGATCCTCAAGAATGAGACCGCTGCTGTTAAGGAAGCAACGAGATTCATGGAAAGCGTCAAGATCACGTTTGAGAACGAACGTGAAATCGACGGGATCCGACCCTCAATGTGGCTTGCTGCTAACGCAGTAACCTCCGATGTTCAGCACAAGATCTCAACCCGAGGGCGTAAGGCTTCTTACGAGAATCGGGCTGGTGAAATGCTGATGGGTAAGAAGGCAGAAACTTCTAACAAAATCATGAAGGCCGCGTTGGCTTTCTAAGTTTTATGGCATGGTGTGCATAACCTCTTATAATGAAAGGGGGGATGCCTAGTTTCCTCAAAACTTACACCATGTCCCCCCGCCCCTTGAACACTCAAGGGGCACCTGCCCTCGTAGCTCAGTGGTAGAGCATTCGGCTTTTAACCGATCGGTCGCAGGTTCGAGTCCTGCCGAGGGTATTCTCAGAAAGGAGAAATTATGCACACCTTATTAGAAGAAATGTATTCATTTCAAAATGAAATTGCATTAAGGAATAACGCTTCGGCGGCTTCGGTAGCAGCGCTTGCGGAAGTCGGAAAAGATTACTTTACCTCCATTGCAGGAGGGCTTCTTACACTTGGAGAAATTCATGCCCCTCTTATGCAAACACATAAATTTATTTCGAGGTGCTCTGAATTAAACTACGAGAATGAAATCAAAACCCATCTGTTAAATCATTACAAGATTCCGGGCTGGGGATCTTCTTTCGTTAAAGGAGAACCAGATTCTGTATTCTTCGCTGTTGATTGTATCTTAGAAGGTAGTGCAACAAAAGAAACAGAAAAGAGAGTTACTAAATTTTTACATAATGAAGGCTTAATGTTGTACCCTAATGCTTCTTATTATACTGTAGCTTGCTGTATTGAATCTGGCGTACCTATTGAAGAAGCAGCGTTCCATTTAGTAAATGCTAGGCTTCCTGCTTGGACTGAATTGTGGAAAATCTCTAAGAAGAAAGGGCTTCGGTAGCTCAGTCGGATAGAGCAGCGGACTTCTAATCCGCAGGTCGAAGGTTCGAGTCCTTCCCGAAGTGTGATGGCTCTGTGGCGGAATTGGCAGACGCAACGGACTTAAAATCCGTCGAGGGTAAACCTCATGGGGGTTCGAGTCCCCCCGGAGCTATTAGAAAGGAGTACCTTATGAGCGGTAAAGGCGATAGATACAGAGATGTAGATAGAAAAAAGTATGATAAAGAATATGAGAAAATTTTTGGAAAGAAGAAACTTAACATTATGAGTGATAAGGAGTCCAATGACAATATGGGAAACGTACACAAAAGAAGAAAGAAGAAGGCTAACAAATCTTCAGTTAGCCAACGAAGACAAAGCAGCTAAACAATCCATTGAAAAGTACCTCAACAATGTTAACATGTCCCCTAGTGCATCTCCACGCGAGAAGGAATTCGTGTTTGATTACACAGAATACCTTAGCGATTACATTAATTGGACAGAAGAACAATATGAAAAAGTAAAAAAGAAGCCTTACTGGCTTACTATTGCTCACTTGTTGGGTGCTGAACGATGTGCTGCTATTGTTGTCAAGGCATTGCTTGATAGCTGCTTATCGTCTCGTCTGATCCAAGCATCGGACGGTATTAAGTACGATAACTATAACTTAGGAGACTTAAGATCACAAACTAAACAGAATATACTAGGTGTTATATCAAGAGAACTGTGGCTGGCTATCGGCATACGACTGGCTAAAGAAAACTACAGCAATGAGTTTGCCCGACAGTCGCATTACTTTAAGAATTGGAACAAGAAAAGAATGAAAGCGTTTGCACGTAAGTGTCAAACGTTACCTACATGGGATAACCAAAAGAGAAATGTGGTTGCCTTATCGTTCTATACCTTAATGGTAGGAAACAAAGAAAGTATTATGCCCTTTGTTGAAAACCCTATCGCTATTGTAAAAAACGGACAGATTAAAAGACATACTATTATCTCACTGCGAGAAGAGTTTACGAAAAACTTCGAGGCATTTCATAATTTTTACCAATATTATAAGTGGTTGTATTATCCAATGGTGTGCCCACCTATTCCTCACGACTATCCTAACAAGACAGCGGAGGACTGGGGTGGTGCTTTACACTTAGAATACAGGAAGTCATCTGTTCATAACACAAGAGCAGGCAATTACTACAAGAACAATAGTGAGCATAGCCAACAGTCAATCAATGCCCTTAATGCATTGCAAGGTACTGAATGGAGCATCAACAAAAGAGTTCTTGAGGTAATGACTAATCTGTACAAGTCTAATCGACAGGTGTGTAACCTGCCTCCTTACGACCACGATGAGTTTGTATTCAGTAGACCTTTCCCTGAAGGAGAAGAAAAAGAAGTAATAGCTAAATGGAAAAACGAACGTGCTGAAGCATGGGGTCTATGGGAAAAGACTAAGCAAAAGAGAATGCAAATGGAAATGCGTTTACTTATTGCGGATGATCTTAAAGACTTGATATTTTGGCACGCTTATTCTTCTGACTTTAGGGGGAGATGCTATACGCAGTCATCGTTTCTATCTCCTCAAAGTGGGGACTTCGACTGCGGTATAATTCAATTCGCTGAAGGAGTTAAGTTAGAATCAAATGAAGTTAAAGAAGAATGTGACTACTTCTGGTTAAAGGTTCACTTAGCTAACAGGTGGGACTTTGATAAAGCGTCTTTTGAAGAACGTGCTCAATGGGTCGATGACAATATGAGTATGCTTCGTCAAGTATACGAAGACCCTGAAGGTACTGTAAATCTTTGGAAAGATGATAAAGCTAAAAAGAATATATCATTCAGGCGACTGGCTGATACTATTGATTTCTTTATTGCTTTAGAAACAGGATACTCGTATGTCCCTAAGAATCTTGACGGGACATGCAATGGTATTCAACATTGGGTAGGTACAACTAAAGCTGAAAACTTAGCTGAACTTGTTAATGTTAGTAAAACCTCTAAACCGGGTGATATGTATAAGTTTATTGCTCATAACGCTACTGCAAAAATGGAAGCAGAACGTGATGCTAATCAATACTTTGATATGTTTTTAACCCATTGGGAGCACACAGAAAAAGACAAGAAGATGCCAAGAGGGTTACCTAAAAGGACTGTAATGTGTGATCCTTACGGAGTCACATTCTACAGTGCAAGACAGTACATCCGATCTGAGGGACATCTTGACTGGTGTAGACCATTGCTCGAAGGGCGTGGCCTAAGCTGGCAAGGGGCCATCATGGAATGTACGTCTGTAATTTGGGAAGCACTCCAAGAAGCCTTAATTCTTCCTAACGAAGCTAAAGAGTATATTAAAGCATGTGTTGAAGTTTGTTATAATAGTGATGACAGAAAGAAAAAGCCTCTTCAATGGACAACTCCTTCTGGATTTAAAGTCAGGCAGTATTACACTGAACATGTAGAGTATATCACTGATATTGCTTTACTGCTAAAGAATGATGTACGTATTAGATCTACGGCAGAAATGTGGCAGTTTACTGAGGACATGGACGTTAGGAAAATGGCTACGGCTATCCCTCCTAACTGGGTCCACTCAATTGACGCTGCTCATATGGTATTTGTGGTATTGCGTTTGCTGGCAATGGGGTGCAGAAACTTTTGCATGATCCACGATAGCTTCGGAGTACCTATTATTTACCTAAAGTATCTAACACGTATATCAAGGGAAACATTTTATGAAATTCACAAAGAAAGCCAACTCGAATTATTTAAACAAGATCTCGAAAACTTTTCCGGTCACGAACTCCCAGACATTCCAGAACAAGGTGGCCTCGTTCCAGAAGAAATTCTCGAATCTGAATATCTCTTCTGCTGAGTGGTTGAAATCTATCCTTAACGAAGGTAGAATCATGAGAGTCAAATGGAAGGACGCGCAGTCAACCGGCGGACCCGGATGGGAAGATGCCGAAGATATTAAAGAAGCAGCTTCTGCTGAAATTTGTATTGTAAACACTATTGGTTACGTCATTAATTTCACAGAAGACCGGATTGTTTTGACGGATACGATCCAACATGATGGGCAAGCAGGAGGTGCTGTGCATCTCATCCCTATTGAAATGGTACAAGAAATTCATTACCTCAAGGAGGATTCTGATGTTCAAACACACAACAACGATCAATTCGGAGCACACAATGGAGGAGCTTCTTGATACAATCGAGTTTAATATCCTAGAAGGAGAAAACGCTACGTATCAGATTATGTTACCTCATATTTCTTGGGTAAACATTATTCTTGATAACGTACAGACTATTGGTGATAAACACCTGTCTAAAGAAGACGATCTTCCAGAAGATCTTGTAAACATTGAATTTGTAGTAGATGGTCCTGACGATAACTTTACAGAAGAGGATTACTTTAATGCGGAATAAATTCAGAGATTACGAAAAGAACCCAATTGACATCGCTAACGAAAATGATCTTGTTGAGTTGATTCAGATTATTGTCGGTCAGAAGCTCAAAAGCAATTACTTCAATCGATGGTCTAAAGAAGCATTGCTCAGTGAGGGATGGATTCAGATTCAAAATTTGCTAAAGTCGTGGGACGAAAGCAAAGGTGTTCCGTTTACTAAGTACTGTTTCCTTTACCTTGGGGGAAGAATCTCAGATGGCATGAGGTCATTTGAGGAAGGTATGCACAGAAACTGGGAAGGTAAGGAAGAAGGCCGTTATATCCACAAAATGCAACAGTTCGCAGAAAGTGATATCCCCCATTCTAATGAATGCAACGGTGCAAGTGAATGCAATAACCCTTTGGATTCAAAAGAAACTTTCAGAGAACAAATCGTCAATAAACCGAGTATTACAAAACACGAACGGTTTATTGTCAACCAAATTGCTCAGGGAACCACAATGAAAACCATTGGTGTAATGATGGACATAAGTGAGTCTATGGTTTCCCGTAAGTGCAGAGACATTAGGAGTAAAATCAATGAGTAGAGTATTAGTAATCGGGGACTTACACGCCCCTGCTGTTAAAGACGACTACTTTGATTTCGTCAGAAGTATACGAAGGAAATATAGGACTGACCAAACAGTATTCATTGGTGACGTTATCGATCACCATGTCATTTCGTATCATAAAGCAAACCCTGAATCGCCCGACGCGATCAGGGAATACGAACTTGCCTTTGATACAGTTAAGCGTTGGTACAAGGCGTACCCAAACGCTACCGTCACTATTGGTAATCATGACTGTCGTGTCCATAGGATTGCAGCCGATGCCGGTATTCCTGCTATGTACCTGAAGGAATATAAAGAACTATATAAAACAAAGAACTGGGAGTGGAAACAGAATGTTGAAATCGATGGTGTTTATTATTATCATGGGACTGGTGCTGCTTCTGCTTATCCGGCATTTAATGCGGCTCGAACACGTAACCAGTCAGTGGTCATGGGGCATCATCATACAAAAGCAGCTATTAATTGGATGTCTGGTGCTAACAATCACCGCATCTTTGGTATGTCTGTTGGGTGCGGGGTGGACAATGATCATCTTGCTATGCTCTATTCTGAGCACTATCTTGTTAAACCAATTCACGCATGTGGAGTAGTTGTGAATGGACATCCGTATCTCGAACTGATGCCATAAAACCCATGCTATTACAATAGGCACTTACTGTGCCGGAAAGGATAACTATGAGTGAAGAAACCGTTGTTGAAGAAACCATTCAAGAAGAGATGCCTGAGCAGCCGATTGGTGTACAGGCACAGGTAGTTCTTACCTATCTGGAAGAACTCTATGGGGGAATTACTATGCTTAGTAGTAACCTCAATAATCAGATTAAGTCTCTCGCAGAAGTCATTGCTAACGCTAACAAGGAGAACGAAACTAATGACTGATCGACCTACTGCTACCATTAAGACTGGTGACCTGACTGTAAAGTATTCTCATGTCGCCGTCCCTGACACCAAGTTCAATGCTGAAGGTGAGTATAAGATCACCGTGATGCATGACGAGGAGCTCGAAGCCAAGCTCCAGAAGCTTGCTGACGAGTGGAAGGTTGACCAGCCTTTTGTCAAGACCGTCAAGGATGGCTCCAAGGTTATTACCTTCAAGTCAAAGTATGCACCCAAGATGTATACTGCTGACAATGTTGAAGCGCGACCCAAGGGGTTCTGTTGGTCTGGTGATACGGTTAACATTAATTCTGTTTGCTACCCCGTTGAGGTCATGGGTAAGACCTACCTCTCAATGAAGTTTAACGCTGTACTCCTCAAGAGTGTGAACGAATCAGAACAGCGAGAAACTAGTAACCCGTTCGGAACTGGTAGCGCAGTGTCGGCCAGTGATGTGAGTGAGACTGACGGCGAACAGCCTGATGCTCCTACTGTCATCACTGATGAAATCCCATTCGATTAAGGAGGCTACATGAATGCTGGTGAATGGACTTTTAATATAAATCCAGTTGCAGCCAGCCGTCCTCGGGTATCCAAACATGGACATGCGTACTTCACTGGTGCGTATAAACAATTCAGAAAAGATATGATCGATGTGGCCGAGGCGGTCCTTGGGGAGTTTGAACCTCTCCAAGGGCCGTTATCGGTTGATCTGGAGCTATATGTCTGCAAACCTAAGACTACTAAGTTGTCTTCACCTAGAGGTGACATTGATAACTTTACTAAAGCTGTTTTTGATTCCCTCAATGGAATACTATGGGAGGATGACAGGCAAGTAGAAAAGCTTTATGTTGTGAAGTGTTGGACCGAGAGTCCTGAACAAGACGGTTGGTTTAAAATTGGAGTAAACCAAATTGATTAATGTATTCAAAAAGATTCTTACTGAGTTAGTTGACGATGCCATTCAGGTTGAGTCTGATGGCGATCCCGCTGGTTACTATTGGGAAATCACTATGACTGATGAGTCTATGGAAAACATTGTTAGAAAGCTTAACTCAGATGATTGAAGAAGATAGCTACGTCGTTGATAGAGAGCAGTGTCCTAAGTGTGCCGAACAGGGGTTCGACCGCTCTGGCGATAATCTGGTTGTTTATTCAGATGACCACAAGTATTGTTTTCGTTGTGAATACTATGTTCCCTCAAGCAACAGCAAGGAGAAAATTGCGATGGAACCCACCATTATTGATTTCAAGAAGTACACTGGTTCTTGTGTAGATATCTCTGATCGTAAGATTGATCACAAGACCTGCCGAAAGTACGGCTATCAGGTGGCTAATGTCAACGGCAAGGAGATGCACATCGCTCCTTACTATCGTAATGGAGAACTTGTGGCGCAACATCTGCGCGGACCTGACAAGCAGTTTAAGTGGTCCGGTTCACCAAGTAACTGCGAACTGTTCGGCCAGAATCTCTTTAAGAGTAATGGCGGTAAAAGACTGGTGATTACTGAAGGTGAACTGGACTGCTTGACTGTCAGCCAGCTTCTGGGTACGTGGCCTGTTGTGTCTGTACCGAATGGGGCTTCATCTGCGCTGAAGTACATCAAGGGTAACCTTGAATTTGTTAATAGCTATGAAGAAATCGTTCTGATGTTTGACATGGATGATGCCGGTCAAGAGGCTGCTCGTAAGGTGGCTGAGATCCTTCCTCCGGGCCGCGCTAAGATTGCCAAGCTTCCATACAAGGATGCCAGTGACTGCTACGTTAAGGGCAACTCCAAGGCTGTGGTGAACGCTGTATGGGAAGCTCAAGCGTATAGCCCAGATGAAATCCTTCATGTCAGTGATGTTGAAGATTCATCAAACGATCTTGTTGACGCTAAAGTGTGGGCATTCCCGTGGGATAAGATGTCAGAGTTTTGTCTTGGACAACGCTCAGGCGAAATCACTCTGCACTGCTCGGGCACTGGTTCAGGTAAGTCTACGATCCTTCGTGAGATTATGCACCACCACCTGAGCGAAGGACGTTCTGTTGGTGCTATCATGCTTGAAGAATCTCCCAAAGAAACTATTGATGATATGGTTTCATTGATGTTGAACAAACCTGTTCGTGCTATTCGAGCATCACGAATGATGAATGAACTGAGAAATAAGATGGGTAAAGATCCTATTGATATCGAGATTGTAGATGATCTTACCGATGAAGAATATGCGGATGCTCGAAAGAGACTTTCCGCCACAAGCTTCTACGTTTACGATCATTTGGGAAACAATGGTATGGCAAACCTTCTCGCACGAATGGAATTCATGGCAATCTCTCTCGGGGTCGAGGTTATTGTTCTGGACCACATTACTGCCGCAGCCGCAGGACTGATGGGTCTTGCCAACAAGGATGTTGAAGGTGGTAGCTCAGAAAGAATTATCATTGACAGTATTATGAAAGAACTTCGTGCATTGTGTGTTCGCACTGGTGTTCATATTGATATTGTTTCTCAGCTTAAGAAGACAGACAAAGCTTACGAGGAAGGTAATCGTATTACCTTGCAGGATCTGCGTGGTTCAGGCGCTCTCGCGTCTGTACCCAACACGGTTGTTGCACTCGAACGCAATCGACAAGACCCCGATCCTGTTGTCAGTAACACTACTATTGTTCGTGTGCTTAAAAACAGACTTACTGGTCGTTGCGGCATTGCATCTGCACTGTTCTACGACCGCACTACTTCAAGGCTTACAGAAAAGGACTTTGCATTTGGAGATGATGGTGAAGTTATGTTTGAAGCCAACCCCTTTGGGGAAGGCAAGTCCATTAATGAGGATTAAATGACATGGAAATCATCTGGGACATCGAGGCAAACGGCCTCGCGTATCCGTCAATCAATAAACGAGGGGAACCCATTCAACGAGCCGAGCATGTTTGGTGCATCGTGGCAAAAGAAGCAGGCTCAGATAGAGTCTACACGTTCAATCCCGACGAAATCCAATCAGGTATTGCGTTTCTTAATCGGGCTTCTCTTTGGATCGGTCATAATCTTATCGGGTACGACATCCCCGTTCTTGCTCGATGTGGTCTTGTTCGTAGCTGCCCTGTACTTGATACTCTCATTGTTTCTAGATTGATGTATCCTGATAAACAGGATGTCAAGTTCCCTCTACACGACAAGAAAGGGCGACATAGCCACTCCTTGGAGGCATGGGGCAGGAAACTCGGAGAAGACAAACAAGACTACGATGGCGGATGGGAAGAATACTCTGATGAAATGATGGAGTACTGTATTCAAGATGTAATTGTAAACGAAAAGATTTACGACTATCAAAAATCTTGGGTACAAGACAATAAAAAAGTAGTTCAATTCGAGCATCTTGTCGGACACGTGTGTGCCGATATGACAAAGAATGGGTTTAAGTTTGATTGCAATGGAGCAAGTGAACTACAGAGAGAACTACAAGGAGTTAAAGCTGACATCGAAGATAATCTTCAGGCTACGTTTCCTGCGATTGTTGAAGAACGTTGGTCAGAAAAGACTGGTAAGCGATTGAAAGATAAGGTTACTATCTTTAATCCTGCTAGTACCAAGCAGATTGCCGAGCGGTTTAAAGTGAAGTACAGTTGGAAAGCCCCTGTCAGTGAGAAGGGGAATCCCAACTGTGATACAAAGGTATTGAAATCATTGAAGTTTCCTGAAGCCCGTTCTATCCTTGAGTACCGTGATGCCCAGAAGCTGCTAGGTATGGTGGACGATTGGATGTTGCGGGCTTGTGTGTCTGGTACTGGTACGATTCATGGGCAGTTCAATCACCAAGGTGCTGCAACTGGTCGCGCTACGCACTCACAACCAAACATTGCACAAGTAGATAAGAACCCTAAGTCACGCAGGCTTTGGAAGCCTCACGACGGTCATGTCCAAGTTGGCTCTGACCTAAGTGGCCTTGAGCTACGTATGTTGGCTCATCAGATGGCCGAGTTTGACGGCGGTGCTTATGCCAAGGAAATCCTTGAAGGTGATATTCATACTACCAACATGGAAGCAGCAGGCTTGACCAACAGAGATCAAGCAAAGACATTTATTTACGGTTTCCTTTATGGTGCCGGATCAGAAAAGATTGGTCAGATCGTTGGCGGTAATGCCCGTGATGGTCAACAACTTAAAGATAAATTCCTAAGGCGATTGCCTGCACTTAAGAAAGTAATTCAGAATGTCCAATTCCAATCGGCTAAGTATGGTAGTGTTGTTCTCTTGGATGGTCGCCGTGTTCCTGTACGGAGTGATCACGCAGCTCTTAACACTCTACTACAGGGAAATGGCGCAGTTGTTTCTAAACTCTGGATCGTTTTGGCCCATCGGTCCCTTTCCCCCAAGGGGGTAAAGATGATGGGTTGGATCCATGACGAGATCCAAACGTCTTGTCCTCCAGAGATTGCCGAAGAAACTGGCAAGGAACTGGTACGCTGCGCCCAAGAAGCAGGAAGAAAACTTGGTATTAGAATGCCGGTGGACGCAGAGTATGTGATTGGAGAATCATGGGCAGATACCCATTAGTGGTTTTCTTTTACAAGACTTCAAAGAAAGAACCTTTGTGGGCTAGAATTGCATTTAAAGTCTTAGCCCCACGAATGACGCATACGCACGCAGGTATATCAGTCGGGCCGTGTCATTATTGGTTTGGTGTTAATAAGAAATATCCTTACCTTACTACAAATAAAGCAGTGCATAAAATAAAAAAATTTGATTTGTTTATGTACTTAGGAGATGTAGAATCTTCTCTAGAAAAAGTAGAGCAAGATCTTCCTAGATACGATGGTAACTATAGTTTCTTTGTCTTAGCTAAGTGGGGTGTTGTAAAACATTTCAAGTGGCTTAATTATTTAGGCGTAAAAAGACCAAAGACTTGCGCTGATCTAGTGTGTGATGTGTTAAATAAAAACGGAATCCCGATCCCATCTTACGGTGGAGATAGTTTAAACAAAATTAGGAGATGGCTATATGAAAATAATTTCGTTCTCTGGGAGGGCCGGTACAGGAAAGACAACGATAGTAAGGGAACTGATGCGTCATCTGTATGAAGATGGTTACACGCCCGTCTATTTGCCATTTGCCGCTGCCCTTAAAGAAGAAGCCGATAAGGCTGGATACGGTAAAGCTGAAGATCCGGAAGGGTATAGAAAATACTGCCAAAATTGGGGCGCAAAGATGCGTGAACAAAATCAAGACTACTGGGTAGAGAGGTGGACAGAGCAATATGAAAAACACTTGCTTAAAGAAACGTCTGGAGAACGAGAATCAGAAACGGTTATTCTCATTGACGATTGCAGATACGTTAATGAAACAGAGGCAATTAAACATAGAGGAGGCAAGACAATATTTGTTGCGGCAGGAGACCGAACTCTTTTTGATGAGGATGGAGCTTGGAGAAAACATGAGTCCGAAGCACTTGCAAACCTTATTGAAAAAACTATTAAGCATCGACCTAACGCTTTGACTCCGTTTTGTCATTTGTTCTGGAACAACCGAAGCCTCGAAGAACTAGAAGAGAATTTAGTATTTGCCTACGAAGATTGGCTTGAAGAAGTTCCGTGTACTTGTGAGTTATGTAAGTCAAGAAGAGAAAACAGGGATCCCGATATGGACGCTGTATTTAAGGAAATTAAACAGATCTTGTTAGAAGAAAATATCGACCCTTCGGAGATTTTTGATGCAGATGCCGACGATAGCGATCCTTGATGGGGATATCATTGCTTATAAATTAGCGTGTAAAGTAGATGTGTACGGCGATGAGTATCTTCTTCAGAACATTAGAGAATACGTAGCTAGTTGGACTCCTTATGAATGTAATGAAGCTGTACTGGCTTTTAGCTGTAGTCGAGAAGATAATTACCGCAGAAAATATTGGCCTGCCTACAAGGAACACCGAAGTAGTGTATCCAAACCCGACTCGATGATTGATGTTATCGACTCAATGAAAGCATTGTATAAGATTGCTTATACTCCTCACTTAGAAGCGGACGATCTAATGGGTAAAGAAGCTTCTGGCGAAAGAGCTATCGCTGTGACTATCGACAAAGATTTAAGATGTACTCCCGGCTGGCACTGGAATCCTGATAAGGAATGGGAGCCTCGCTATGTTACGGTTGAGCAAGCAGATCGGTTCTTTTACAAGCAATGGCTTATGGGAGATAGTACAGATAAGATACCGGGCATTCCTAAGGTGGGTCCAGTAAAAGCAGATAGACTTTTGGAACAAAATAGCCCCGCCAATTGGGAGGCTATTGTAATGGCAGAGTATGAAAAAAGGGGCTTGACAGAAGAATATGCCCTGAGTCAAGCGACCTCAGTTAGAATTTTAAGAGATAAAGAAGAACCATGTCTTTGGCAAACAAGCTGGATGGTTTAAAAAACCCAGATATTAGCTACGAAGGGATACGAACTATGAATTTTTTCGGTGACTTTATTCATCAGTCCCGCTACGCAAAGTGGCGTAATGACCTCTCAAGGCGGGAAACGTGGACTGAAACGGTTGACCGCTACTGGAACTGGATGTGTGGAAAGTTCCCTATTCTAAAAACTAGAGGGGACATTAGGGAAGCCATTTTAAATAAAAATATTATGCCTAGCATGAGAGCTATGATGACTGCTGGCCCTGCTGCTGATAGGGACAATACGTGTACTTATAATTGTTCTTATATTGCATTGGATAGTCCTAAGGCTATGCAGGAACTTTGTTACATTCTGATGAATGGCACCGGAGTAGGATTTTCTGTCGAAGAAAGTGTAATCGATCAGTGGCCTACAGTTCCCGAATCTATTGAAAGAATTGATGAGATCGTTGAAGTAGAAGACTCCAAAGAAGGATGGTCTATTGCTATCTACGAGCTTATGATGCATTTGTACGAAGGGTGTCATCCCACATGGGATGTTTCTAAAGTACGTCCATCTGGGGCTAGGCTTAAGACATTCGGTGGACGAGCTTCTGGACCCGGACCTCTTGAAGATGTGTTCAGATTTATTACTAATATGTTTTATAACAAGAGAGGCAAAAAGCTTAAGCCCGTAGACATTCATGACATTGCTTGTTCTATTGGTAATGCTATTGTTGTTGGAGGGGTGCGTAGATCTGCTATGATCTCACTGTCAGATTTGAAGGACTACGACATGGCTAAGTGCAAGTCAGGTAACTGGTGGGAGCAGGAAAGCCAACGTTCTCTTGCTAACAACTCTGCTATTTATAATTCCAAGCCCTCAGTATCTGAGTTCCTTCAGGAGTGGGCACATCTGTACGAGTCACGCTCCGGTGAGCGGGGTATCTTTAATCGATACGGGACTCAGAAGTGCATGGAAAACACGCAGAGAGATAATAACTACAAGTTTGGTACTAATCCGTGTGGGGAGATTACTCTCCGAAGCAAACAGTTTTGTAATCTTACTGAAGTTGTTATTAGACCAGAAGACTGTAGCATCGATATCGAAAACAAAATCGAACAAGCAACAATCCTTGGGACACTCCAGTCATCCTTGACGCACTTCCCTTTCCTTTCAGAAGAATGGAAAAAGAATAGCGAAGAAGAAAGACTTCTTGGAGTTTCACTTACCGGAATCTGGGATAACCCTATTACTTATGGAAAAATTTCAATGGGTCAGCTTAGGGGGCGATTAAAGAGATGGCGAGATTTGACACATGAGGTCAATGCTGATTGGGCCAACCGAATCGGTATTAACCCAAGTGCTGCAATTACCACGGTCAAGCCCTCAGGTACGGTGTCGTGCCTTGTGGACTCGGCCTCGGGTATCCACCCAAGGTATGCCAAGCACTACATCAGAAGAGTTAGAATGGATATCAAAGACCCCCTGACTACCCTAATGCTTGATCAGAACGTGCCGCACGAACGGTGCGCTAACAACCCGGATTCCACTATCATCTTTGAGTTCCCCATCGGTGCGCCTAACGGAGCCTTAACTCGTAATGAGGTCTCGGCAATGCGTCACCTCGAACTCTGGATGGTATACAAGAAATATTGGACTGATCACAACCCTTCAGTTACGATTGAGTATACAGATGACGAATACATGGAGATTGGTGATTGGGTCTATCGTAACTTCGATGATATCCAAGGAATCTCTTTCCTCCCAAAAACCGAACATGTTTACAAGCAAGCTCCCTTCGAGCCAGTAGACGAAGTAAGCTTCTTGGTAAAGTGCGATAAGATGCCGTTGATTAAATGGAATAAACTCTCGCTTTATGAATTAGAAGATACTACAAAGTCAAGCCAAACACTTGCTTGCACTGGAGGATCTTGCGAACTTGTAGATTTAACAGATTAGGAGAACGAATGCATAATATTGAACAGGTAATTAGAAGGCTTCGGTTAAGTGGAAGCGGTGTAGCTCTTTCTGCTGGAGAAGCACGAATGCTTTTCATTCATTTAATTAAAAAAGTAGAGGACTTAGAAAATGAAATTTCCTTATGTAGATCCGAAGCTAGTGGAAAATCTGGAGAAACTGTTTCCATTGCTGGACCTAAACTTAGAGGACGCGGAAGACCCAAGTCTGAATCTAAAGGTAGCTCACCGAGCGGGAGCGAGGGAACTGATTCTAAAGCTTAAAGGAATTTCCGAAAAACAAAATAGGAGAGAATAAATGGGTGCTGGATTTGATGCTGTAGGTGATGTAGAAGAGATGGGCGATATGGTTGACTACGGTCGCGCTCAATATGGTTTTGATGATACACTAAATAGGTTTTTGGGTTCTATGTACGCTGGAACAGGCGGCGGTCAAATGGCAGAGGAAGGACTCCCTCAATGGGGAGCCGGTTCTGGGTGGCACGGAACTGGAGGCCATACTTGGGAAACTCAAGTACGTCAGGTTAATAGGGCAATGTTTCATTTTACACAGAGAATGAAAGGTGCTTCTAGAGATATAAATAATCAGTTTTTTTCTATGTTAGGCGGAATCCAAATCGACGATGGAGGATATTTAGAAGCGTCCGATAAAACTTTAGCTAAAATTACTCAAAATATTGAGGAAGCTACCGGCTTATTAAGCTCTAAAAATAAGCCTATTAGAACTATGGGTGATTTAACCAGAGCCTATACTAAAGAAAAAAGAAAAAGACAAAGAGCTATTTCTACCCTTTCAGTTGATGCACCGGGAGGCGACACTACTGTCAGTTATAGGGATCCCATCACAGGAAAACAAGTAACGCACGCTGTTGGACAACTTGAATCAGCTTCTGATAGAATCGGACTAAAAAATACAAATGCTTATCAAGGAGCTTATGATTACATCACTCGAAGAATCGGAGAGCAGCAAGCTATATACGATAATTTAGTTGTTCAAGATGATTGGATTTTAGATAATCAACTTTCTCAATTAGAAACTGGTCAAGATTTCTTTGGAAATACTACGTATAGAATGCCACTGCCCGTTGATGAGGACGGAAATTCTACTTGGATGGGAGAAGCAGAAGCTACGGAGTGGTTTAGGTGGCAAAACCCTTATAGCTATCGAATGACCGCTTTAAATGAGTTTTTTGGTGGAAGTGGTGAAACACATCAGTTCTTTCAAGAGGGTAGTGACGATGCCCGAGCATTAGCTAATAATTTATTCCATTCTTTTGCTACAGTTGCTGGAGGAACTTACGGTAATCTTTATGATGCTGCTTTTAATTCTGTTGGAAGTAGTCTGTTACAATCGGAAATGACAGCAAGAAGTGTAGATGAAACTAAAACACTAATGGCCGATCAGGTAGCGGCAGCAGAAGAACAGCAAAAAAAATTAAGAAAATCAGTGTCAGACATGACAGAAGTGTTTCACAAAAATAAACGAAAATTAAGCGGAAGTAAAAGAAAAACCCCGAAAGCACGCTTTAAAGGGTTTAGAAAGGATACCCCAGAATGAATACATTTTTCAAGCCGCCGGGTTGTATGTTTAATGGTTTACCCGGACCTTACTACATTTCAAATAATTCTCCTCAAGCAGCTATGAGTCCTGCCCAAATAGCAGCTATGAACAGACAAAGTGCATTGGCAGCAGAAGAAACTAACAGAAGAAATAGTGAATTACAGTTAAAATTAGAAGCACAGCGTAATTCTTACGCTACTGCTTTAGCTGACCGCGAAAAACAGAATGAACTTGAGTTACAGAGACAGGCAGAAGCTTTGGAAAGTGGTCTTGCTGAAGTCGAAGAAAACTTAGAAGAAGAAGACCAAAATCAGGCAACGATTACTGGATTTCAAAACAGTTTATTAGCTGGTATGGGTATGGGCGTTGCAGGCGCACCCTCCGCGACCGGCGAAGCACCCACAGGAGGCGGGATGCAAGGCGGCAGTCCAGCCGGTCCTGAATTTGGTACGCCGATTTACGGCGCTAGAGCGAGGCCCGTTTAATGCCTATTCCCCCTGAAGGAAGTATTTACGAAAGATTTAGACTTTTAGATACAAATAGAACTAGTAAATTAGATCGAGCAAGAGATTGTTCCCAACTTACAATTCCTTCTATTTTGCCCCCAGAAGAATGGACAGAGCAAGACGCTCTTATTCAACCTAGTTCTTCAATGCCTGCAAGGGGAGTAACTAATCTTGCTTCAAGAATGCTTTCCGCTTTAATTCCTTTAAATGATTTACCCTTCTTTCAGTTTGAAGTAAAAACGGGAGAAGAATTAGATCCACAAGTTGCTGCTTTTCTTGACGTTGTTGCAAACCAAGTTTACACTAAAATCATTGGTGGTAATTTTAGAGAAACAGTATTTACCGCATTACAGCATCTTATTATTACTGGTGATGTTATTGTTGTAATGGAAGATGATTTTAATTTCAGAGTTATCCGACAAGATCACTATGTTATTCGTAGAGATATTGTCGGTAATCCTGTTGAAATTATTCATTTAGAGTTTGTTGCAGACGATTCCAATGAACCCGCTTTAGATCAGTACGATAGCTCTAATGTTTACGGGCGTAAAGGTTATAAAACCCAGTTTGTTAGATTAACCTATAACGAAACAAATAATAATTGGAGTGTCAGAAGAGAAGATACTGATGGTACTGTACTTGATCAAGGTACTTATACTGTATTACCTTATTCATGTTTACGATGGACTGCTATCCCCGGAGAGAACTACGGTCGATCTCATTGTGAAGAGATTTACGGTGACATCCAGACCCTAGAGTCTTATACTCAGGCTATGCTTGAGGGGATGGCAGCTTCTAGTGCATTCTGGATTGGAGTTAATCCAGCAGGTGTAACTAATGTTGAAGATGTCGCTGGTCGAGATAATGGTTCGTATATTTCAGCTAGACGAGAAGACATCTTTACTATTTCACCTTCTGATACTCTTAATCCTCAAATTCAATCTGTCATGGCAGCAGTCGAACAAATGCGTAGAGAAGTATCTACCTCATTTTTAATGTCAGCAGGAGCTATTCCTTCTGGGGATCGTGTTACTGCTACGGCTGTTCGCATGATTGGATCTGAATTAGAAACTATTCTTGGCGGTGCTTTCTCTTCTATTGCTAGAGAAATGATGCAGCCTATTGTTGAAAGAGCCGTATTCTTAATGATTGATCAGCGGTTAATCGATCCTAGATTAGCCAGTCAATTTGCAGAAGGCGGAGTCCTTTCGGTTGAAATTATTACAGGTCTTCAGGCTCTTTCTAGGGACTCTGATTTGACTAAACTTATTCAAATGGGTGAAATGGTGCGAAACCTTCCACCTGAATCATTAGCAACCTTTAAATGGGATGCTTACACAACAGCGCTTATTACTGCCCTCGGTCTTGATCCAACTAACTGGGTGAAGTCTGAACAGGAAGTGCAGCAAGAACAGCAAGCAGCTATGGCACAGCAGATGGCTATGCAGTCAGAAGCTCAGGCCGCCCAAATGGGCATGGAAGCTGCTTCAGGTATGGCACAACAGGCTGTCGGTGGCATGATGTCACCGGGAACCGCATAATATGGAGAACGAATTAATATGTCCGAAGAAAATATCACTCAACCTGTAGATAACTCTGCACCTACTAATGAAACTCAGCCACAAGAAGTGGTGATTCAGCCCGGTACTCCCGAATATGACGCAGCTATGGCTGCTCGGGGTACGGCGGAACAGGCCGTTCAACAGACGGCTGTTCCTGAGAAATTCAAGCGAGATGACGGAACAGTAGATATGGAAGCTCTTGCTAAGAGTTATGCAGAACTTGAAAAACAGTTCCATGCTCCAAAGGAAGAAACTCCGAAACCTACTACAGAAATTCCTACTGATCAGGAACTTCGTATTCCGTCTATTCAGGATAAATTAGAAAGTGAAGAGCCTGAGGTTAAAAGTGAGCTAACTCAAGAAGATTACGTTAATTGGGGTAATGAGTTAGCAATTAAAGGTGAGTTTTCAGAAGCTACTATTGCAGAGATCAAAGCTAAAACCAATTTTACAGATCAAATGATTAATGATTGGACTGTTGGTCAAAAAGCAAAACAAAGGGAAGCTTTTGGACAAGCCGCCCAATTAGTAGGGGGAGAAGAAAGACTTGGTTCCATGTTTGAATGGGCAGCAAATAACCTTCCGAAAGAACAACAAGATGTTGTTAATCAAAGGCTTGCTGGTCCTGATTACGAGGTCACTTTATACGGTCTTGCTTCTATGTACGATAAAGCGATGGCTGCTGCACCTAAGGCGCAGGAGCCGGTTCCTCCGCAGAATCGTGCCCCCAACCCGGCTGGGCGTTCCACCGTGGAAGGTTTTTCTTCTTACGGCGAGTTCACTCAGGCAAGATCAGACCCTCGGTATATGCAAGATGCTAACTATCGAAATGCTGTAGAGGAACGTATGGTGAAGACTGATTGGCAAAGTCTTCCACGTTGAGAAAGCGGTTTTTATTAAATAGAGATGTTTATATTAATCGTGGGATTGACAAGCTAACGTTGAACCCGAAAGGATAATTCAACCGTGACTATTGCTGTAATTTTATTCTATTATTAAACAATTACACAATTCTCAAGGAGAATTATTATGGCTTATGTTACTAATAACGCTGCTTTTGGCGGCACTGGATCGGCAAATGTTACGCCGTCCGTTGATGCACTGACTTCGCAGCCCTTCCGTACTACTATGGCTGGTGCCACCTCCGGCGGTGCAGCCGGTGCTAACAAACTTTGGCTTCCTATTTGGTCAGGCGAAGTTATGTATGCTTTCGATCAGTATCGTGTTTTCGAGCCTCTTGTTGAGTCTCGTACTATTTCTTCTGGTCGTTCAATGGAATTCCCGATCATGGGAAGTGTTGCTCTGAAGCCTGCATGGTTTGCTGGTGAAGAACTGCTTGGTAACACTAACGATCACGCAAGCACGACCTTTGCGGTCAACCTTGATAATCGTCCCATTGCAACTTACTTTGAAGTTGATAACATCGACCTTATGATTACGCAGTGGCAGTATCGTCAGGAACTGGCCCGTCAGGCTGGTCAGACGCTTGCTAACGCCCGTGACCTTCAGATCGGTGCTTACCTTGTTCGTGCTGCGGCTGAATCGATTCTTGCAACCGATCCCCGCGCACAGGATGGGGATGACTGGACCAAGACGCTTAAAGATTCGCCTAGCTTCGGTAGCGCATTTAGCCAGAAGTTAGAATATCTTGATTCAAGTGATGCTACTGACGCTGAACGCGCTGACGGTGCTTTGGCTGTTCTCGCTGCAATTGAAGACTTTATGATTCACTTGCAGGAGATTAACGCTGACACCTCGGGTGTTTACTGCGCTGTGACCCCGCAGACCTTCCACGATATTCGTGCGCTTGGTGTTGCTCGGGACACTGGTGACCTTGGTGGCGGTGCTGGCCGTCCGTTCTTCGGCGGTGTCGCTGAAGCCGGTGGTCTTGGTAATGGTCTTCGTGATGGTATGATGGCTCTTAGTGACTCGCTTGAGTACATGAGTGCTCGTATCATCAAGTCTAACCACATTCCTAACTGGGATGCTCAGGATACGTCTACGCCTCCCGCTACTGTGCCTTATCAGAAGCAGGTCATTGGTGAAGCTCGTTACAACCTTGACTTCTTATTAGAAGCCGATGGTAACTTGACTCTGACTACCGGCACTCGCACCCAGAAGGGTGTTAAGGGTATGATTTGGCAAAGCAAGGCTATTGCTTCGCTGTCGCTTCAGGGCATGAAGGTTGATTCGGTGGAAGACATCCGTCGTAACACCAACTTTACTGTTGCTTCGATGATGGCTGGTACGGGCGTTCTTCGTCCCGAGTGCGCTTCGCTTATCTACGCAGGTGATAGAGCATCTGGCGCAACTGCGGCTACTAAGGCGCAGATTATGTCCGCTCTCGGTGGTACTGCGGAGTACGTTGTTACCGGGTCGTAATTAAAATAGGATCTTTTGGAGGATATTTTTTATGTCTTGCAGACTCTTTTATTGAAAGAGGTGATCCTATCTCGGCAGCAGGAGTTGCCGTTACCTGCAAAACTATCGCCGTGGCCCCCGAAGGGGGGCTGCGGTGTTTTTTCTTTGAGAGGAGATTCTTATGGGTTATATGACCAAACTTGACGCTGTAAATCAAATGTTGATTTCTTCAGGCGAAGGTGTTGTTAGTGATTTAGAAAATCAAGGTAGTGTTGATACAAGTGTTGCAGAATTTATGTTGGAACAAAAAATCATCGATTACCAAATGAGGGGTTTAGCTAATAACCAAGTACAGAATAAATATAAAGTTGATTCTGGTTTAACTATTGATCTTCCTAACAATACTTTAAGTGGTTGGCTTATTTCGACCCACACCAATTCTAATGGTGATCCTATTAGAGGTACTGTCCGAGGTAATCCTCCTTATTTATATAATTTAACAGATAATACTAAACAGTGGACTAAAGACACTGAATATCTAGTATATCTTGTTTTAAAATTTGAGTGGGAAGACATGGATACAAATATTCAAAAGGCTATTGTAATGCAAGCTGCCCGAGAATACCAAATGTTATCTCAAGGAGACGGAGAAGTCGATAATTATTTAGCTCAGTTATCATTGTATTATGACAGTCAGGCTAAGGGTTCTGATAACTCTCAAAAACGATATAATATTTTTAGCGGTCCTGAATCTTCTATCACAGGTGCTGTCAATAGAAACCGGACTTGGAATTATAATCGATATAGATATCCTAGTTCTTAAGGAGAACACTTATGCCGCCCTATGACAGACGATCTAGACAAAAGGGGTTTAATACTAGAATTCCTATTTACAGCCTTAGTGGTGGTGTAGGGAGACAAGCCCCATCTAAACGATTACCCAGTGAAGCTCAGGTAATAGATAACGCTACTCCTACCTTAGAAAAATCTATTGAAAAAAGAGCTAACTCTAATCAGTTAACTACTTATGATAATATTGCTGCAAACCAGATTAAAGATTTTGGTGGATTAGGATTACCTACTTCAATCGGTGCTAACGCTACTTTAACAGTCGGGACTGTAACAGACACTTCTGCAACAGCTTCTTGGGCTTTTAACTCGCAAGGAATTGTAGGAAGTACTATTAAACTTATTAGCTCTGATGCTACTACTGTTAATTATATTGTAACCAAACTAGGTAACTCTGGTTATGAAACAGAATCTACTAGTTCTTTTACCTTTAAACAACAAGCAGTACACGAAAGTACTATTACTCTTGAAGCTTACGATGGTACTAAAAAGACATTTATCGCTAAAGATAAACTGTCTGGTGCTAACGGTACTCCTGATGGAAGTGGGTATTTACAGTTTAGTTCTGGATATGATGAATCCTCTTCTCCTTTAGAAAATGCCCACCAAGCTGCTTTAAACTTTCAAGAAGCGTTTTATAGTTCTAACGGTTTTAATAATAACTCTTCTTTAGCAATGACATTTAATGCCGCTGCTACTGTAGGAGAAACCGTTACTTTTACGTCAGCTAATAATGTAACTAAAACTTATAAAGCACAAGCTAATGGTACAGTTACAAACGGAGATCTTGCCGGGTCCATTGTGTTGTTCAACGCTGGAACTAACGGGACAGAAGCTTCTGATAACTTAGCTGCTGCTATTAACTCAACTAATGGTCATAACGAAACTAACACTCATGGGTCAGCTACTTGGACATTTAATACAGGTACTCCCGCTGCGGGAACCGCTACTATTACTTTATTAATTACTAGCGATTCTTCAACTACAGTTAGTAAAACTTATAAATCAGCTACTAGTGGTAACAACGGTGACTTAGACAGCGGCAGCGTTAAGTTTTTACAAGGTAATTCTGCTAATGAAGTGGCAGCTAACCTGCGAGAAGCTCTTTTAAGCAGTAACGGACACGGTGCTCAACTTGGTCCTAATAACGTAGTCGTTAATAATTCGGCTGTTGCTGCTAGTACTACTTTTACTTTTAGTGGGGCTGCTACTAATAACGGCACCTTAGCTTTAACCGACGCTTATGGTACGACTAAAACCTATAAAGCAATTGACAGTTGTAGTGATTGTCCTAAGTTAAACTCAGGTAATATTGAATTTAATAGTGGTAATGGTGTATCCAAAGTAGCCGCAGCTAATAATTTTGTAGAGGCCGTAACTAGTTCTGTGGGTCATAACGGTACGATTCGTGCAGTCCACACTGGATCAGGTGTAGTTGTCTTAACTCAAACCATGAGCGGAACTGTAGGTAATACTACGGTAACTAGTGCTGCTTCTTGGGATACTGCATGTAGTGTAAACCCCACTAACTTTACTTCTGGGGCTGGCGGAGGAGATATTACTATTACTCAGCCTTATGCTAAAACTACTGGTAATACAACTATTACAGATTCTACAGATTTTGCGTCCGCGTGTAGTGCGGCTCCTCCGGCTGCTTTTACTGGGGGCGCAAACAGTGGCGCAAGCGGTACTCAATTTACCGTTACGTCTTCGTCAGGGGTTTTAACTTTAGCGAATGTCCTTGAGTCAAAATTTGCAACCAGCCGTGTACAGTTATCTCCTAGATTTAGCGCGTCTTTATCTGGAAAGCCTCCTGCAAGATTCGGAAAAATGCATTGCGAAGTTGTGGGTACTACAGGTAAAATTAATTTAGAAATGCCTAGTGGCGGAGATACAGGTAATAAAAGTATTGGCACAGCAGCAAACTTTACAGATGCTTTGTCTGTTCTTCCCGCAACCTTTAGTAGATTAGATTATACTTATATTAATAGAGGTACTTCAGCTTCAGATTTTGGAAAAGAATTTAGAGGTGGTATTGAAAACAGTGCCTTAGGGGCTAAAATAACAGTAACTGAATCTTCGGGTACTGTGACTCTTACTCAGGCTACGACAGGAGTTGCCGGAAATACTACAATTACTACTGGTAGCTTTTTTACTAACGCTGTAACTTCTATGGCTTTAGTATTTACTGGTGGCTTGTCTTTAGGAAAAGCATTTCATAATCGTTTTATTAAATTAGTAGATGTTAAAGGTAATACCCAAACATTTCATTTTAAAGAAAACGAAGTGACTACAACGGAATCTATTATTGCTTTGAGGGATGCTACTACTAATGCAGACGTAGCTACAGAAATCATTAAAGCAATTAATTTAAATACGTTTATTCGTATTACAGCTTCCGCCGATACCACTACTATTGTTAAACTAAAAATGGATGACGCAGGTGGTAACGGCACAACTGTTAAAACAGATACTTCTTATCTTACGCCAACAGTATTTAAAAACGGTTCTTTAGGAGATAACGATTTCTTCTATTACTGGTTTGCTGTTAGTGATGATTTACGCTATCTTGTAGTAGTAAACTATCAAGCTAAACTGGGTGATAAATTATTTTATATTTATAAAGTAGACACCGATACTAACAAAGTAGAAGATCAGACCCCTTCTATTGAAGATCAGCCTGCACCTGAGGTCTACCAGTATATTACCCACAAGAATGATACAAAAACCGCTAGTGAAGCTTTAACCGCTATTACAGTTGGAACTAATATTTATATTTTAAATAAGTTTGTTAAAGCTGGTTATAGTTCAAGTGATAACGGTAAACTCTTTGATTTAGACGGCGTAGAAACCAATGTGCCGGACTACAAAGGAAAAGAGATTACGTACTATTCTTCTTCTGTGGTCGATCCTGATGGCACTGCGTTCCTCTACGTGCCTAATAAGACATACTCGGCTGGTACGGAAGTTTATAACGCGCAAGGTGTCTGGAAAGCTTTGACTAATATCAGAGCAGAAGAAACAAATACGTTTTCAGCCTTAGATGCAGATGAGACGGTTACTCCCGCAGATCCGGGTCCGCCTAACTATAGTACAACTTCTGATAATTTTTGGTATCCTTACAAAGAATGCGAAGGAACGACGTTTGATACCGAAGCACCAAGTTGCGACCAAACTGGTGATATCGTTGTACCAATTAATGCAGACGGTAAAGGGCGTATTAAAATAAGTACGTCAATTACTCAAAGGTGTGATCCAGCTAGTGATCCTGTACCTGTGCCTGCTCACACTTGTTGGAAAGAAGGTATGACTCCTTCTGAAGTTACGAGTGGAGACACTAGGACTTGGAAAAAAACCGTCAAAGATTCTAACGGTATTGAATTAACTCCCGGTGATATTGTATACGACATTGCCCACTCTAGGGCTTCGTGTGAGTATGATAGTACGGATTGCGGGGAGGACGAAGATCGAACAACGTGTGAAGTTTGTCACGATTTGCAAAATAATCATTATATTCCTCTTTGGCAGTATGTACGTGATGTTAAACAGGTTCCTGTGCAAGACAGTAGATATGTCAGTAAAAGCCAGCAGTATATTGGACAGTCGTTTACTGATTGGTCTAATGTAAAACTGCCTCCACATCCCTCAGATCCTACTGATATTATTGATTTAGTAGAAGAGATTTGTTTTTATGACGAAGTGGGGGAGTTAGCTAACAGAACAGGAGACGCGGCTAGAACTATTGGTATTCTTTATGAAAATAGAACGCCAGAAGATTATTACGATAGTTGTGAGGGAGCAGCCCAAGAAAGCAAGTCACACGCAGGAGACCATACTTACGGTTTAGGTAAAATCCTATATGTTGAAAACAGTTATGCTGGATTAGACCCCGGATATTATAGAATTAATTCTAGCTCCATTAAACCTTATATTGAAAAAATTAGAACACCGTTTAAACATAGCCGACTCGATGAAAAAAGAATGCCTCATAAAATGGCATTTATTCTTCCTACGGAAAATGAAAATGCGCGGTGGGCTTTAACTCCAGAAAATTGGTTTATGAGAAGAACGGGAGATGAAGAAACTAATACTGGACCCACTATTTTTAAAGACGGTGCTCAAAGAGAACTTAAAGCTATGGGATTCTTTAGAAATAGGTTGTGGTTGGCAGGAGAAGATAAAGTATTTTCTTCCAAGTTAAATGAAATTAATAATTTCTGGCTTACCGACCCCACTTCCATTACAGATGAAGATCCTATTGATATTACATGTTCTTTTAATAAGTATAGTGAAGTTGTTTCTCTTACTCCCTTTGAAGAATTTTTGTTTGTTAATACTGGATCTGATGTCCAGTTTACATTAAAGGGATCAGATAATCAGATTACTCCGTTTACTGCTGAGATTTCCCCCACTTCGTTTTATTCCACCGCACCCTTGGTGCAGCCGGTCTTATTGGGATCTCAGATTTACTTCTTCGATAAGAAGAGGGTGTATGTCTATTTCAACGAAAAGACGGTATCGATTAACAACGCTATTGAGGTTAGTTATCACTGTCCTGATTACCTCCCACTTAACTTTGGAGAAGCTACTGTAGTTTCTCCTTACGATACAATGCTTGTTCTTGACGAAGATAATAAAAAAGATATGTATTGCTACACCAATAGATACTCAGGTGAGCAGGTAATTCAAAATGCCTTCTTTAGATACACCTATAATAATGAAATTGAGTCTATTAATTGCTGGGATACTGATATTTATACCGTCATTCAAACGCAGTACGAAGATAGAATTATTTATCACGTTACAAAACAACCATTTAAACAATTAGATACTTCGATTCCGTTAGTAGATAATAGTAAAACGATTACTGTTTCTTCTTCTAATACGACTTATGACGAAAACAAAGACGAAACTACGTTTACATTCGATTACTTCTTTAATCCTAAAATTGACCATTGTTCTATCTTACCTAAAGGTACTGACCCAAGACGGGGAGAGTCTTTTGAGATTCAAAGTAAAACTATTACACCTTCTTCTACAAAAATTGTAGTCAACGGTAAATACGCTGCTTTTAATAAAGGAATGGAAGTAAACGCAGGAACTAAATTTAAAACTTTGATTGAATTATCTCCTGTTTTTTATAGAGATGAGGCTAATAATGTTGTTGATGGTGTTTTATCTTTACGAACAATGCATTTAAGGCATCATAATACAGGTAACTATAGGGTAGATGTAACAAAGCAAGGTCGTAAAACTACGCCTATTGTTTACACATCTAAAGATACAGGGGCTGCTACTGATCTTATGCCTTTAGAAAATTTAAGTAATAACGGAGAGACTGTTTCTAAAATTTTAGGTTTTAGCGATGAGGTTAAAATTGAATTAATTTCTGATTACGCTACTCCGATGAATATCACAAATATAGAATTAAAAGGACGATTTAACGCTACCTATAGCTCTTGGGTACGCTAATCGTTCTCCGGGCCAGTGCGGCTGTATAGGCTGTGCTGGTCTTTTAACCTTACAGGAGATCTTACTATGGCTTTTGATAACTTATCGTTTAGACAATGTAGTTATACATATAACGAAAATGGAGCATCTACAGATAAAGACAATGGGAATGTTTCTTCCGAAACCAAAGATATCGGAAATGGTGCTGAAGATTGTATCAAGATTAAATTAGGACCAATGAATACTGTATGGAATCCAGATGTTGCAATTACATCTCAGATTGATGTATTCTTTCAGTTTACTCTTACTTCAGATACAACTCCTGTTGATCCGCTATCGTTAGTTCCTGTTGAGTACCGACAGGGATTGTTTAGGCTGCCACGGTGGTCTGATACTGCTCAAACGGTAGCTGTCTATAAAGCCGAACGTACTTCCGATTCTCCGATTTTATATATTTCAAAAGCTAAAGTAGCTTTACTCGAAAAAACCACACGACCAGACGGATCTCTTATTATTGGTTACGACGGTACTGCCCAAACAATTAAGTTCCCTGCTCCTACAGAGAGTATGGAATATACTGTTAAGCGTCTTACTCACTCTAAGACCGATTTTGTGACTTATCAGCCTAGTAGTAAGCTTACAGCTAATGTCCTTAATTTTCAAAAAGAGCAAGAAATGTATCTCCTTCAGGAGATTTTATGGACTATTGAAATGGACATGGTTACGTTTACAGATCTCTCCGGTAAGGGAAGCGTTATTACAGCAGAAGGCGATGGTACTATTCCTGTTGATCAGATTAATCTTAGTATTTACGATCTCAATGACACAAGTGCTTCTGAGCTTTCTACAGCAGGTACGGTTTTCTATAAGCGAACATCAGGCTCTACCCCTCTTTGGGAAGAAACACCTGTTAATAATTTAATTTCTTTAAATAAGCTTAGTGATGTTACATTATCAGGTTTGACTCTTAATCATGTTCTTGCTTACGACGGAACAAAGTGGATTAACGCATCTCCTAGTGCTTTAGGTATTACTTGCGGCGAAAAATTAGCAGATCCCCTTAAGTTATGTAACGCTAGTGGTCCTCACCCTACGCAAGCATATACAGATGCTCTTATTGCTACTGATTCATGGTCAACTAGTAATAGCGTTCTTTTAACAACCGGTGGTTTAACTAAAGCTCCTATTGAAACCTTATCTAATGTTTCTATAACATCTGCGGCGGTTGATAACCTGCTTCAGTATAACGGAACTAATTGGGTTAACGTTACTCCGGGGTCTGTTACTGGTCTTGAAGGTCAAGCAGGGGGAAGCACTTTCTTATATGAGTTTGATTCTGCTATTACTAGTAGCGGTATTGGTACAGGCGAAATTCGATTTGATAACGCAAGTTTATCCAGTGTTTCTGAAGTTTACGTCCATACTACAGACGATAACGGCGGTACTGTGACAGGGTGGCTCGAAAGTTTTGATGATAATAACGAAACAACAGCACGGGGTACTCTTAAGATTTTTAAAAAAGGATCTCCACAAGTCTATATTTTATTAAAAGTAACCGGATCTATTGCTGAAGGTTCTTCTACTTTTAGAACTATTACTACAACGTTTATTGCGTCTAACGGTTCATTTAGTGATGCTGATAAGGTATGGGTTAGCTTCTTGCCTACTGGAGATAAAGGAGAAACGGGTGAAACAGGCGCTGACTCAACGGTTGTGGGACCGCAGGGAGATCAGGGTAAAGGCTTTAAGAACACAGGGGGTTCAATAGTTGCTGTAGGAGATGACTTACGGTTTACTTTTGAAATGGAAGATCCTGCTAATCCCAGTACTGATCCTGCTGATCTTGTAATTGATTTAGCTGGCTGGGATCAAACTGCTGTAACTGTAGGTAGAATTACAGATACTACTATTATTGATTACGGTCGATATTCCTATTCTGTTTGCTTAGATGATTCGAGTGCTTGGGATGCTAGTTGTACAGGCACTACGGCAACTGGCGTTAGAAACGGAGCCGAGTGGTCTAATGTTGGGACTACATCTACAGCGTCTCGTACTTTCCAAGGAATTACATATGACGGAAACGCTAGTTGGCCTGAGGGGATAACATCTCAGACTCAAAAAGTACATGGAGTACATACAGCAACTGGCGATATTGTAAAATTAATGCCTATTCCTGTTGGAACTATTGTTTTTATTAAGATCCACAGTGCAACATCAGGTCAAAAATGGTTTACTATGCAAAACCCTGTTAATATTGTTATATGTGGATAAGGAGAAATAAGTTATGAGTAATTGTCATTGCGCTAATTGTCTTCCTTGGGGAGCTTGTTGTTTTAAAGGAGAAGGCTTAGAAAACGTTGTTTATAGTTCTTTAGGGGACAGAGTTACTACCGCTGGGGCGGAAAACCAATACGTAATCTCTGACGAAACAAGTGTAGAAAGCTGTTTAGGATTTGGTTTTGGTAATTTTGAAGACGCGGTTACGACAAGAACTTTATCTGTTCGGTGTAATTTAAATGGTACAGGACAAGGCGAAAACGGAAGTCTTCAGGGTATTTATATTGAGTTTTTAACCCCAGAGAACGCAAGTCGTTATACTAGTTGGATTGGAACTAGAAACTTGGCTTGGGATAATAGCCCTACTACTCAAAATCAAATTGTTGTTCGTGTCACTGTTACAGAAACTGATAATACTACTGATGCAGAAGTAGGCGATACTTATTTTTACACCTTTAGGCAAGCCACAGTAGATAATAATAAAGTCGTGTTATTAGCATCAAATCTCCAAGAAGGCTCTAGCTTATGGCCTGATTTTTCTATCGAAGGTAGAGACTTATGGGGGGATAAACCAGATATTGCTGTTTACCCTCTGTATTTATATCATGAAGAAGGTTGTACTTATATTCAGCAGGCTCCTTGTAATGAACGATCTAATTCTACTTGCTGGATTGTCGAAGAACCCTGTATTCTTTGTCCTTCTGAAGGAGGATCTACAGTTGATGAATGTGGGTGCTGGCGGGACACTACTGATGATGGTATTAACGATGTAGCAGTATGTAACGGCGGGTGTGGAAGAGGGATTCTAGATACATGTAATATTTCTAATTCTACTGTATTTCAACCCGCCTTTTTTAATAAAAGCGGTGTAGTCCAAGACGGCTTTAAAGTAGGAAGTACAGGAGTATATGAAAATTTAGTTGTTCCGACAACGTGTGGACCCATGAATTGTGATTCTTTTGATGATGCCTTTTGTTTCCAAGATTGTTGTCAAGAGGATGACCAATCTGTAGGAGAATTAGATAAAGCTTATAGTGGCAGCCAAACTCAGGATTTTTGTCAACAAAACAAACACATTCTTTTAAGCGGAACTTATAAAAATATTCTTAGACGATGCGGCAAAACTGGAGCAGGCTTTGGTTTAGGTATTTGCGGAGATTGTTGTAATTGTCAAGAAGAAGGTGTATCATCTTCTTGCGCTAACATAGATTCTAATCCTTTTGATGATGCTCTTCCTACTGCGGATACGGTAGATAACTGGAACGTTATGCCTAAGTTTTGGTATCCTGTTTATAGTACATTAACAATTCCTGCCAATAGTATTCGTTTTGTTAGAGACACTTTTGTTAATAAAATGACGGCTAGAACTTTAGATGAAGGCGGAGTTCCATCCGCAAATCGCTCTATTCCTATTACGAACGCAAGTTACGCGGAATCAGATGGTGTTCATAGACTCGCTGGTATCTACAAAGGCGAAAATGTTTTGGGACATCCCGGTGATCCAGCAGGATCGGCAAACCAAAAGGCTTTCGCTTTTATGGAAGACGATTGGAAGCGTATGGATACTACGTGGAACATGAAAACTTATTGTCTTGAAGACGTTAATTCAGAACTGGGTTTAGGTAATGACGGATATAGAGAAATGTTTGCAGCCCATGCCGCAAACAATGCATGGTACTCGCGTCTTATGGATACTGAAGATCCTGTTTTCTTGCGTGTATGGACAGAAAAAAATAGAACTGTTGTAAAAGATCTTCGTAGGACGCAACCTTCTTCTCAATGTTGTCAGACTATTCCTACTGATGACAACACAGACTATCGTTTAGATATGCATTATAAAAACGATTCTCAGACTGAAAGAGGGGAACTAAATAATGGGATCGGTTCTTGCGAAAATGCGGAGACTTGTAAATGGGGAAATCCTTATACGGGAGGGGTATCTGAAGGAAATGAAGGTCAGCAAGCTACTTGGGATAGCTCAGGTAATTTACGAACAGAAGATCCCACCGATGGTGACTACAGGTATCCCATTGTTCCGACTGAAAATAGCCTTGAGTTATGGTATATCGGAGAAAGAGATACAATCTGCGCCGATACAGATGAACCACGTAGTTACCCAGATAACTTTAGGTTAATGGGCATTATCAATGAAATTCCTGATTGCGCCTCATGTAGGACGGTAGGCGATGTGGCTCTTCTTAACAACAATAACGGTAATAACGATACTTGCGAAGTATTTTATCACCACTCGCATAAAGCAATCACCGAGGGACCACGCCAGTCTATTAAGAGAGCTTTTATTTTACCTGATGATGATACTTTAGAACCTTGGAATCAAGTCTGGCAATTAACAGGGTGTGATGAATCTAATAATACACCCTGTAATTTTTCTGGTGTAGACGATAGTACTTTAACTCGTAAAATTACTTTGTCTGTTGAGGGTATTTCCACGAAAGAAGGAAAAGACGATGAAAATGAAGAAACTAACGATAACATTCAGCAGTTAAACCCGCCTTCAAGCCCAGATACTGATTGGAAAGATGGCGGTACAGTTGCTGAAGCCAACTGGTATCATGCAGATCCTAAGCACGATTTCGATCAGATTGCTAAGGGAAGGCCGCAGGTAATTGCCCGTTTTACGGAGATGCCTTTTGTTAATGTTAATGATAGATTCTTAGATGATAATGAAACTATCCCCGGTTTTTACTTACCTATTACTGCTTTTCATATGGATGGTATTGATAGAGTTGAGTTTTATTTAGATGGTGGTGATTTACAGTTTGGTAATAACGAAGGAGCAGCGGTTGTTACTGAAAGAGTAGAACATCCCTTAGAGCCGGTCTTAGCTAAGATCACTAGAGATGAAACAACTGGAGAATTTCACGAAGGTTTACGAGAATATATTGTTAAGATTCCTACTGAGGCTCTTTCCACTGGTTCGCATGAAGTTAGAGCCAAAGTTTATCCTAAGCCTAACTCTGAAGGTTTCGTAGGAGTTCCTCGTTTTATTTACGGAGAACCTCCTACAGGAGACGCGGATGTTTTATTAGAAGGGCAGACAAAGGATGGACGAGTTGCTGGAGACTATGTAAATTATGGTCCGATTAAGAATAAAACATGGCCTGTCTCTAAAGCTGTGTGGCCTCATGGTATTCCAGATGGTACTGAGTTAGAACCCGGTGGTCCTACTTCAGATAGAGCACTTAATCCTAACCCAATTTTTGGTTCAACTAAAAGATGGAACTTAGCTAATAACGGATTTAATTATCAAAGTGATGGTTCTGGTACTATTGTTTCTTATCCTGCAAATAGGTATATCTTTAGTGCAACAAACCAACAAAAATTATTACAAAACGGTTATGAAAGTTATTGGTTTAATTACAACCCCGCCCCTGCAAGAGTATGGGTAGGCACTAGCTTGCCTGCTGAAGCACCAGAAGGTTCTCCTTTGGTCGGTACTATTTGGGAAGCCTTTGTTCATCTCAAAAATAACGTAACAGGGACGGCCCGTCATGACGCTGAGATTATTCTTGTTGATGGTACTACAGCCTCACCCGCTGAATATTGGTGGCCGAACGCCAAAAGAAATCCCGGTGATCCCTCTTTAGGTACACTAGAATCCTTTACTTCTTCTCAGGGTTTTAGTACTACTTGGTGTGAGAATGCCCCTGAAAAGAAAGCACTAGTGATTAAAGGAGAAAACCCAGAGTCTAAGAACAAGGTACGGATCTTGTTCCCACCGGGGTCTGATAGAGCAGAATTTATCCAAAAGAATTTTGCCCTTAATGTTAAAAACCTCACAATTATGACTTCTATGCGGGGACATCAATCTAACGGAAAAGAATACTCTGATATTGGTTGTATCCAAACTAGTGGAGATAACTGCCGTCTTATCGTTGAAAACGTTGAGCTTAATAGTAAGTGTACAGCTAACATTACTGCTTCTGATATGGTCGATGGCTCATCCAATCTTATTTGCGGGGACACAAAGAAAAGAGATAGTTCCGGTAACATAACTGGAACAATTACGTATGCTAAATGTCCTCCGCCTATCTCTACAGATACTACCGCGCCTTGTGCCCAACCCACCAGTATTTGTGGGTCTGATTGCTGTGGTGCTAATTCAGATAGCGGAACTGATTGTACTGATTGTACTACATCTGGCTGTTCCCAGTGCGAAGAAGCATGCGGATGCAAACAACACTCAAAAACATGGTGGCCTTTTATTTGTAAGGACAGTATTGATATCCAAACGGATGTAACTACGGCTCTTTTACCTAATATTGATTGCGGCGATAACATCTGTACGTCGGGTGCTGGTTGGTCTTGTAAGGGTATCTTTGGTTCTGATCTTAACACTACTAGTCCTTATATGTGTTTAGGAACTAAGCCAGAACATTGTATTAAACTTGGTTTATATAATACTTCTTTAATGCCTATTTCTGAAGGAACTTCTAAGTGGAATATGGGAACATTCGGTAAATATCTTTATTCCCATAATACTACTGGACCTACTTTAAAGAACCCTATTATCGTAAAGCATAAGACTGCTGATATCTGCGCTGTTGACTTAATGGGTAATCAAGGGCACTCTGTTCTTATGGATATCTGGGTAAGAGGAAGCGATGGTATTACTCAGCCTAGTGCATTACACAATGATTTTGTCCAGTGGACTGGAAACGCTCCTCAGTATTGGAAGAATGTTGTACTCCCAGACGGAACAGCAGTTAAAGACTATAATATTACTTCTTTTACTTCTGATCCTACCGAAACTACACCAAGCGATTATCCACGACCTATTCGGAACTTTAATGTCTTTATTGATAACCGTATTATGATGAACCTTAAGTTTGATAACCACTATGGTCGTATTTGGCAGATTGCTGCTCCTTCTTTAAGAAATAAAGATTTGTTGCAGAGTTACGATAATGATTATAAGAGTGATTTCGGTCACCCAAATAACTTTGGTGTTTTTCAAGTTCGTAATATGGCTATTTGTGATGTTCATTACGAAGACATGGCTGCTACAAACCAACAGATTTCTCCTGTTATGAATCACTATTACGTTGATAATATAGTTGTTACATCTGGTCTTGCTGAAAGGCAGTGCAGTGATACTATGTCTTCTACAGATAGCTGTCAGTATAGTGCTAAATCTTCTGGTATTGCTTTTGGTAGTGTTTGGGCAGGTAATCCTGATACGAAAATTGCGGGATTAGATTATGGCCTACAGTTTGGTAAAAAAATCTTGACTAATGTACATTTAGCTAATATTTGTTTAGAGCAAAAAACAGGAACAGATTATTGGTTTAATGCTACAGGTACGGAAATTGGAAAAATCAGAACTTTAAGCGATCTTTCCACTTATTTGTTTGATTGTTCTTTTGATTACGGTCCCAACGCTATTGGGAAACTTGGTTCTAATTTTAATATTAACTTACCTAAAGCTGATGGATCAGCGTCAACCGCTACGGTTCCGTATTACTGGACTGGTAGTCATACTCCTGTTCTAAAGAATATTAGGCAGGTTAGGACAACTAAATTAACCAACCAAGGTAGTATTTCACCTCAATTTCCGTTGTTCCTTACCGGAGCCAATAAGGATGGAAGTGATACACATCTTACTACGGCGAATATTAAAGCTGAAAATATTACTTCAGGTGAAGTAGTTTTTGCTAGAAAGAGTCCTAGAATTGGTCGTACTTCTACAGGAGGAATTATCCATAATCCTTATGGTTCTACGGGTAATTTTAAAGTTGATGTAGCCGCTATGACAACGTTTCAAGAAACTGTTTGGAAGCCTTCTGTAGATGATACCTTAGAAGAAGTTAAACCCCGTACTGCTCGAACTGTGATTACATCGAGTTCAGAAGAAACTAAAGATGGTTTAGCTTTACAGACAACTAATACTAACTTTATGTCCGCAGCCCATTGTGATTTACTTGATTTAGGTGAGGCTCTGACTAGTGGGGGTATTCCTAATGTGGGAGGTATTGTGTTGTCCGTTGCTAATCCCATTTTATATTACCATAATGTTTGTAGGTGGAAAGGCGGTACTTGTACTAGGCAGGGACCAACTGATGCTAGAAGCGTTAACGCTAATACACTTTTAGAAAAAATCCAAGTGGCTGAAGATGGTACAAGGAGTTGGATAGATAACCCAGATGCCGAATGCCGTTCAACTTGTCAGGGAATAAGGGATCATTTCTTTGTTGATTTCGATCACCCCGATGGAATTATTGATTTAACTTGGTGTCCTATTATTGATGAGTGTGTTTGCTCAGACATTGATTAAGGAGAATGTATGTCTTGTACCCATTTAACGGTTTACAAAGAACAGAAAAAAAGATTTTGTGAGATCGGAAAGTATGAAGGTACTCCTACAGAAGAAGATTGTGGGGGTTGCTCGGAATACAGCGGACCATCAAGAGGACTTGGTGATACCGTTAAAAATGTTATTAGTAAGGCTACCGCAGGTAAAGTAAAACCCTGTGCGCCTTGTCAAAAACGAAGAGAAGCCCTTAATAAAATGATGGGATATAAAAAGAAAGAGGAATAACATGACTTTAAATACTACGTCTACTACGGGCCTCTTAGGTGGACACACATGGCGGTACGGCAGTACTGATGATGACGGTAAAGCTGAAACAGCTATTAATGTAGCAGATGGGGACGCAGGTAATGCTTGGGCTAATCCTAATACAGGAGATTATTTTAACCTTGTTAGCTCAAGCGGAGTTTCTCAAAATTATGTATTTAGTAGGAACGATACTAGTGGTGGTGGAACTGCTGTAGGAACAGGAGTGGTAGTAGCTGCTGGAGATAATATCGGCGGTACTAGAAAAAGTAACGTTGCTGGTATTACAGTAGGACTAACAAATGCTCTTTTAGAAGGAGATACTATAACTCAAATTAGACTTGCTGTTGAAAACGCAAGTTCTACACAAAATACGTTATTTACTTTAGTGCAAGAGGGAGATAATACAACAAACGGTAAAGTTTCTTTAAGTTTTACACAAAACGATCCCGGTACTTCTGGTAATACTACTATTAATTTCTATACTTGGTCAGCCGGTACAGCAGGAGATGGCACAAATACCGATGGTTCTGCCAATCCCGGTACTGTTATTACAGGTACTTGGACCGACTTAGAACAAACGTTCCCCCTGTCATTTACAGGAGGATTAAGTAAACGTGTTCCTTTTGAAGATGAATTAGTTATTGAAGGTAAGTTTGTAAATAGCGTAGCTGGATCTGACGAAAAAGCTGGGTTAACTAGAGTTAACAATAGTACAGAACTTACGTCCCCTACTACAACCGCAGATGCTACCCAGTTAGGGAGAGCAAGAAGAGTTGCAAGGGCTTTCCTTGCTTACAAAAAGAAAAAGAAATGAGGTGATGTCATGGCATTAAACACAACCCCCACTACTTCGGGTCAGACACTTATTGGAAATATTGCGTCCCTCGCTTGGGCGAATACAGACCAAGCTTTAGTTACTGCATATCAGTGTGTTGATCCGGCTACTGGAGGAAATACTGGAGTTCAGAGTTCATTTACTACAATTGCAGATGGATCTGGATCAACTATTGTATTTACTCCGGCAGATAATAATACAGCCGCAGAAAGATTAGCTTTTGCTATTACTTTTAATGCTTTTTTAAAGAAAAAGAAATGAGGTTAATATGAAAGCTATTTTTAAAACATTTGTGAATTTTTTCAAAGGTTTTTGGGAAGCACTCAAAGTCTTTGCTAAGACTATCTGGGAGGGTTAAGCCATGCCAGTTGAATTGCTGTCCCTTATCGGCGGAGGTGTCTCCGGTTTTATCTTCAAATTAATTGGCTCTATGGTAGAACGACAGTCGGCTCTTGCTGAGTTGGCTATTAAAACCCAAGCTGCTGCCGATGACTCTGCTGACCGTGCGGAGGCACGGGGCGGTGCGGGTGGTACGTGGGTACGGCGATTCATTGTTATCAGTGTTTTATTTGCAATGGTTGGTGCCCCTTTCATTCTCTCATTCTTTGGAATCCCTACATGGGTAGAAGGAGAGTTTGGCGGTATCTTTGGATTATTTACAGAGCAATTCCATGAAGTCAAAGGATTTCTTCTTGTTACTGAATTACGCACAGCCCTTATTGCTATTATTGGTTTTTATTTTGGGCAGTCCGCTGTCAGTTCTAGGAGATAGTCATGAATACTACAAATATTATTCCTTTTGTCGAACTTTTAATCGGCACGGGGATTATTGGTATGCTTTGGAAAATGAACATTCAAATTGCTGCTTTAACAGAGCAGTTAAAAACTATTTTTAAATTAACAGAAGATCACGAAGAGCGTCTTCGTTCACTAGAAAAAGGAGATTAATTATGCCCGGAATGTACGGAAAAAAGACAGGTAAAGCTAAAGTAAAAAAAGTTGTTACGGCTCCAAAGGTTAAGAAAAAGAAGAAGAAAAAGTGAGGTATTAGATGGCTAAATCAGCAAGAACAACCTCTTATTCTTCGTTAGACCCTCTTATGTCATTAACCATTGATGGTCCTGTTAATGGGGATACAGACTGTTCTCTTAAACAAAATAGGAATATTCTTTTAGGTAGAGGTACAGAGGATTATATCCTTGCTTTAAGAGAGGGTATTTTAGAGGGCTATACTGTTCCTTATAGGATTCCCGAAATGTGGGAAAGGAACTGGAATTATAAATTAGGGCCGATCCAAACTCCTATTTTAGTTGAGAGTATGTCAACAAAACTTTGGTTAAAACCTGAAACTTTTGAGCAGCCTACTGATGGAAGTGACTTTGTAGAATCTTGGGCTGATAACTCTGGTATTGGCAATAATGTAGAACAATCAGTTGGTGCTGATAAACCTATTTTAAACGCTAAAGCTGCAACTACTTTAAATTCATTCAGAAGTGCTACGGCTGCTGCGGCTGATAACCTTGTTAAAGATATCTCTTTAACGACTAACTTTAATGTAGACGTATCAGCAGAAAATTTTGGCGTAGCCGTCTTTTTAAAAACGCATTCTTCATCAACAGCTACTCAATATTTAGTAAATCTTGGTCAACTTACCGCAGACGGTAGCTTTGCCCTCTATATGACTTCTGGTACTTCTGTAAGAACACAATATAAGCTTACTACAAATAGATGGAACTCGTCGATAGCTGCGGATACAACTTATATCTTTGTAGCAGGTAGTAAAAATAATGTTGCTTCGCTTCGTATTAATGGTACGGACGCAGGATCAGCAAGTGGTAGTACCGCTACACTGGATCTTAGTAGCCCCGATGAGTTAATGGTTATGAATAACATTGCTACTACTCCCAATAGTCCTTTCCTTGGTGAATTATTTGAAGTAATTTATTTTAAACAGGACGATGATGATGCGACTACATATGAGACAATCGCTAAAAAATTAGAGGGCTACTTGGCTCACAAATATTTACAAACCGGGTCTTTACCCGCAGCACATCCGTATAAATCTGATCCTCCTAGAGTATCAGTTGTTGGATAATAAGGAGAAATCATGGCGCTTTACAAAGATAAAAAAGATAGAAAGAAAAAAGCCACTGCTAAAAAAGGACGCGGGAGAGCAGGAAAATCACTTAAAGTCCCCACTACGAATTTAAAAGCAAAGAGAGCGGTGAAACGAACGTCTAACTCTACCGCAACCAGAAAAGCAAGATCAGGGAGATAAACAATGTCATCTACAATCACACCAGCTACACTTACTGTGACTCACACTGAGTCTGTGACTCTTAACGGAGTTGACCGTGGAGTTACTAACACGTTAACGATTGCTTCTATTAATGAAGTTGATCATCGAATTGTTACTGTCGATACTTCGGCAGCTAGAACGCTTCTTACTCTCGGTGCTACCGTGGGTGCTGGAGCATTCCTTAAAGCTAATATTAAGTATATTAGAATTACTAACAAAGACAATACTAACTACATTACTCTGGGTATGTTAGACACTAGTGGTGATACCGCTTATGTCAAGCTTGAGGCAGGTCAAACTTTCTGTATGTATAACGACGATCTTGAGGCGTTTACTAACGGAGCAGCTTGGTCTGCATTCTCTGAGATCGATACATTTAATGCTCAGGCCAATACTGCTGACGTTGATGTAGAGGTATTTGTCGCATCCACCTAATGGAGAGCTATGAGTAATATCTCAGCACTAAAAAACAAATTAATTAATAGGTTGTCAGAAGATCTTGATGACCCATCTAAATGCACACCCGGTCTTTATCAGGTTGTGTGCCGTGTGATTGTTGACTTTAAGGACGAAATTGATCTCGAAGGCATCGAACAGACTGTTAATAAGATGTCGTTAGATCCTCCGTTTAAATTCGGTACGTGATTTCGCGCCTTGGTTCTGTTGAACTTACCGGCAGGACCAGTCAGAGTCCCACCTTGGGGTGAAATCCAAGGTGGGCATTTAAGGAGATACTATGCCAGCAGGAAAAAAGAACTCTAAACATTATTATGATAAAAACCCACAATCTAAAGCTAAGAAAAAGAAGTACGATACAGCTTATCATAGTACACCTGAACGCAGAAAGTATCGAGCTAAATTAAACGCTGCTAACCGTAAGGCAGGTACTTATGGTAACGGTGACGGTAAAGATATGTCCCATACTAAATCGGGTCGTGTCGTTAAAGAAAAAGCTTCTCGTAATCGGGCCAGAAACAGAGGCCGTAAGTGAGCTTGCTTAAAGAACCAGAACAAATTTGTGAATACTGTCGTAAAAAAGAATCGGATCATCTACAATACGAATTAACCCAGTGTCAGAAAGCAAATAAAAGCAAAGACCAAAAAATTCAAAAATTAGATAAAAAGGTTTTTATTTTAATGTGTATTGTCATTGGTATTGGTGCTGTGTTTGGGAAAGAAACGTTAGATAGTTTAATAGCGTGGCTAGAAACTTTAAATTCGGTAAAGTCCCAAGTAGATGATCTTTCCGCGTCAAATATACCGGGACCGGGGGCACTATTACTATTAGCTTGTATGCCCTTAGCTATAAGACCAAGAAGGAAATAATATGAATATACCCCCAGAAATGATCGAAGACTTTAGAAACCATTTATGGGCTTGTTTTAAATATCTAGGCTTGGGGGAGCCTACGCCATTACAGTACGCTATGGCTGAAAAGCTTCAGCATGGTCCTGACGGCTTCCAGCTTCAGGCTGGCCGTGGTGCCGGTAAGTCTGTCTTGACAGCTTGCTTTGCCTCATGGCTTCTTTTAAAGGATCCTAATACAACTGTAATGGTTATGTCAGCTACGGCTAATAAGTCTACAGAGTTTATTTCTATGACTCGCCGTATTCTGTCCCTTGTCCCGTATTGTCAACACATGGAACCCGGACCAAACACTAAGGATAATGCTTTTGGATTCAACGTCGAAAACCGTACTGCCCACGGTCAGGATATGAGTTGCTTTGCCCGTGGTGTTACAGGCCAGATAACCGGGTCACACGCCGATTGGGTGATTCTAGATGATGTGGAGATCGAAAAGAACTCCGAGACGGCAGAGAGCCGTGAGCGGCTTCTCACGAAAGTCTGGGAGATCGAGCAGATCCGTAACCCCGGAGAAGGCGGTGTACGCATTCTGGGTACGCCTCAAACCTCGGAGTCTATCTACCGTAAGATGGCTGATGGGTATCCGATCCACAAGTTCCCGGCTCTGATGCCTGACGCTTCTGTAGAAGGTCAGATTGAAAACTGCGCGGATTACATTAAAGAATTAGATCTTCAGCCCGGAGAATCCACTCAACCTGAGCGATTCCCGCTGGATCTCCTAATGGAGCGTAAAGCAAAAGTTGGACCTAAATTGTTTTCTTTGCACTACCACCTCGATACGACCTTAGCGGATGCCGAAAGATATCCTCTTAAGTTGGCTGATTTGGTGGTATTAGATCTTGATTATGAGGTAGCCCCCGAGAAAGTAGTGTGGGCCTCTAAACAGATTAATAAATCAATGCCCTCTTTTGGGTTAAGCGGAGATGTCATTTATGAACCTATGTGGATTTCTCAAAATTACCAACCTTATGTCCAAAAAGTCATGCATATTGACCCAAGCGGAAGAGGGGCTGATGAAACAGCCGTTTGCGTTAGTGGTTATCTTAATGGTTATGTTTTTGTTACGGAGCTATTGGGTTACGAAGGTGGGTACGACGAAGGGACGCTTAAAAAGATCGTACAAGTCGCAATCGAAACGGATGTAAAGTTAATTCGATTTGAGTCAAACTTTGGTGACGCTATGTTCGGTCAGATTCTGCTGCCCGTCATGCAGCGCATGGGCTGTAAAGCGGGAATCGAAGAGTATCGGGTCACCGGAAATAAGAATAAAAGAATTATCGATACCCTTGAACCAGTCATGGCTTCCCATCGTTTAGTTATTGACCGAAAGTCTATCCGTCAGGAAAAGACCCAGAAACAAATAACTCGTATCACAGAGGTACGGGGAAGCCTTGCTCACGATGACCGCGTAGACGCACTAGCAGCCTCTGTGAGCTATTGGGAGGAAGCAATGGGGGTCAACGTCGATAAGATGATTGAAACGTCTGAGATCGCCCGTCAGGAGGCCGTAGTGAAAGACTGGATGAACGACGATAGGCGTATTATGGCTATTGCCTATGACCGTACTATTGGTAAAGTAGAAGTTAACGGTAAGGAGTTTCGGATGAAGACCCCCGAGCCGTTTAGGAATAGGTTGTTGAGGAAATTTAAACAATGAGAATTGTAACGGGAATAGGACCGCGTGTCGGTTCTTCTTTTGTAATGAAATCTTTACGAGATTCAGGGTTACCTGTAATAGGTAGAAAGTTTTGGGAATTTACAGCTAGGGACGAAAACCCCGATGGTTATTGGGAGCCTCATCCTATTGAAGTAAATAAATATATTAATACAGATAGATGGAAAAATAAGATTATAAAACTTTGGCCTAGCTCGTTGCTAAAAACCCCAGTATATAACATAGACCGTATGGTTGTCTTGGAAAGACAAGATAGACAACAACAAGATAAGAGTGTCATTAGGGTAGAAGAAAAGGAACAGAAATTAGTAAATTTTTATAATCCTTTTAATCCAGTTACTGACATTATTGATTGGTCTAGGTGGTGTCTGTCTAGAGTATTAGAGGAAGCTAACTGTCCCATACTTAGGGTGTATACTGAGGATCTTTCTAATAATATAAATAAGATAATCAAATTTATGGAGAAATAATATGGGTGTAGCATTAGCAGTTGGTGCGGTAGCTATGGCAGGTGTCGGCGCATATGCCGCTAACTCTGCTGCAAAATCTCAAAACGCGGCGGCAATGGGGCAATATAATCATAATACAGCTTTAGAGGCTTGGCGTTATGGGGAGCAGCAGGTACAGGTAGCACAAAAAAACGCAGCAAGAAATGCCCAAAATAGACATTTATTTGAAGCATCAACTAGAAATTACGCATTACAGCAAATTGATTTAGCAAAAACTTTTGAACAAAGAGCTAAACAATTAAGTAAACAGCAAAAAGCTATTAACTCATCTGTTACTTCACAGCTTTCAGCTAAAATGAGTTTATCCTCTGGTACTGCCCAGCAGATTAAAAAGCAAATGGAATTACAGGGAGGAGAAAACTGGAAGAATGAGTTTTTCTCTAAGATAAACGCATCGAGAGCTTTAAAACAAAACTATGAAAATAATCTCCGACAAGGCACAGATTTATCTACCACTACGATGGGTGCCTTTATTCCGGGCCTGCCTCCCCAGATGCAAGATGTCGGTATGGCTACCATGATGGGAGGCATTAAAGGTGCTGCTCAAGGAATTTCTATGGTAGGAGGCATTTACGGTGCTTTGAATGCTGCCCAGCAATATAGCGGAGGGATGGCTGGCGGCGGCGGTGGCGGCGGTGGCTGGACACCGATCACTATTCAACAATAAAGGAGATCAACAATGCCTATTAAAAAGCAAAGAGAAGAAGGTACAGGTAGAATCGACGCTAATTTACCTTTTAACCAAGAAATGCAAACAAGAGAGTTAATCACACCAAAAAGAGTCGCCCAATCAGAAAACTTAGGAACAACTTTTGGAAAAGATTCCCCTCTTGCTTTTGCCACCGATGATATTACTCCAGTTGATCTTATTTTAGCAGCAGCAGAGGGTATTACTACGGGTACTCAAGACTACGCAAAAGTAAAAAAAGTACAATTTGATTCAGCCCTTGTTGAAGACGAGAGAGAAAGAGAAATTGCTAGAATTGAAGAAGCTAAAATTGACGCTCAAAAGATACCCGAAAAAGAAAAAGACTGGGAAAAGAAACTCCTGTGGGCTGGTGTACAAGATAAGGCTGTAACTGTTGGTGGAAAAAGTAAAGCAGAAATACAGTCAATTGTTTATGGAACCCGTAGTGAGGCTTTAACAGATACGGAAAATATTTCTAATGCTATTGCTGAGGTTAAAAAGAATACTTTAGATAGGTCAGCAGAATCTCAAATGATGATGTGGGAAGATGCTTTAGATTCTTTAACGGAAAGATATCCCCAATATGCACAAGGGATTAAAGAGCTTATTGGGCAAGAAGTAGATAAAGCTACAGTAAAAGCAACAGAAAATGTTAGGACCACAAATCAGTTAAATGCTCAAAGGGCTTTAGTTCTTCTTCAACAAGAACCCGGATTAGAACCAGAAGATTTAGAGACCCCGGATTTTGTACGAAACTGGATTTTAAATTCTTTTGAAGAAGACGAAATACCTGACGAAGGTAGCCTTTATTACCAAGATATTGAAATCATGGCATCCCAGTTTGCTACTGATAAGAAACTGGAACGTGAAGTCACAAATAGAGAAATTACTTTTGCTGTTAAATTAGATAATCTTATTAATACTCCTTCTGAAACGGTTTTTAAAGAAAACTGGCTTACGACGTTCGGTGACACCTACAAAACAAGAAATCCTATTAGATCTCTTATTGCCCGTGGTGCGGAGTCCACAGGAGAAAGAGGAGCAGATCTCTATAAATTAGGACAAGTAGGTAAACTTTTAGGCGGACATCAGGCTTATATTTTAAAAACGGTGGATGGTAATATCCTTAGTCAAGAAATTAATAATATTGATTGGAACTCTGCGCCTGTTCAAATGTGGTTTGAAAGTCTTTCTCCAGAAAGACAAAAAGAAGTAGAAGACGCTAAGAAAATTGCGACTATTCCTGAGGGAGATCCAATTCCGAAAGAAGATGCGGCTGCCTATATTGGGCGTATAAACTCTTGGCGTAACATTATTGTAGAAGCCAATGACGCTACTGTACGAGCCGAAGTATCGGCTGGATTAGATGCCCAAAGCGGGGGAATTTTTATGGATTCCTACGAACAAGCCAGAAACCCAGCGGTGAATACCCCATCAGCGGATGATGCAGAAGTTTCTACTCAGGTTATAGAGGCCGAGGTAGATACAGAGCGAAAAGCACCCGCAAAGGGGAATGAGGTAGATATTTTGACTAAGCTAACGGACGGACCTGTAGATAATACGTCTGTTATTTTAGAAGGTCTAGAAAATAGGTTAATAAACGCGGCTTACTCCCCTTCGCCTATGGATTATATGTTTCACTTTGGAACAGGTATGCTCACAAAAATGGAAACTGACCGGCGGCAAAAACTGTCAATGGCAAGAAACGTTTTAGTAGCTAACCCAGATCAGTCTTCTCCAGAAGAAAAACAAAGAGCGGCTGAAGATGTACGAAAAATAGCCCAAGATAACGGAATACTTTTAGCAACTTCCCCAGAAACGGTAGCGGAAGTAAGAGAAGGAGACCAACGAAGATCAACCGGTCTTATAGAAGGTTGGCAGTTGGGGGTAAGTACTTCCTTTACCGAGAATTCTTATCCTTATGAGTTTATGTCGTGGTCACGTAATAACGTGCCAAAAGAAATTAACGCATCGGTAAGAAACGCTGTTGCTGAGATTAGCGAATTTGAGATTCTTCCAGCTATTTTAGAAAAGCATGGATATTCTGTACCCGACCAAGAAACTACCGAAGCAGGCGATTTTACGTATTTCCCTAACATGGATTATTTAACTTCTGTTCAAGGAGCAATTGATGATTCGACAAGAGAAGGCCAAGATAAATTCCAAGGTCAAGACGAATTATTAGTCGAGCTTACGAGAGCGCAAGAAATCTTAGATAATTTAAAAACAGATTTACGAACTACAGCTTTAACTGCACGAACTAAAAACGGTCAACCTTTGTTTGTACAAAGCGATGATAAAACTAAACTTAATATTGATAACCCCGATGTTTTTGAATCTCTTGTTGAAAGTGTTGTAATGAGTGAAGGATCAGCAAGAAATCCTCAAACAACTGTAGTATTGGATAATCACTTAAAGGGTATTGCAAGTAGAATTAACAACGTTGAGGATAAAGATTTAGCCGCTTATTTAGAAGGAGGCGATGATCCTGCTTTAGATAATGATTTTGAAATCGTAAGAAGACTGACTAATTCTTTTAATGATCAGGGTATAGCTTATGTGCCCCGAGAACTTAAGCGTACATTTTTTACGGGTATTTTACCTACGTTAATGGGCATGAATTCAGATAATGATAAAGCTTTCTTTAACAGATTTTACGAAAGATCAAGAACACCGGACGCTTCTGAAAAATGGAGAAGTATGATTGTTGACAAGATGTTAATCGAATCAACCTCTGTTGTGCCTATTAGGTTAGAGGGGAATGAAAGCGATTCTCGTATAGGACCACAAAGAGATACGTATGTTAATAACCATATTCGTTTCTTTAATTGGATGGAGAATCCTCCTACGCATTTAACACCAAATCCGGCTTTTATTGCGGATATGAGGGTATCTAATCCTTCAGCAAACATCGGATATCTGTATAAGACTCTTGGTGGACCAAACAACATGGGAATGCTGGCACCACACCTTAGCACAAGCCGAGGTGAGGTGAAGGACAGCGATGTAGACTATTCCCATCATTGGAATACAAATATGCCTTATTACGGCAATGAAGACGCTCATCGCGGAGAAGCCAATAAATTTGTTAGTCAACTTTTACATTCATTTACACCAGAAGGAGACGTAGGACCGTCTCCTCAACAGGTAGATACTTTATCTGAACTTACTATGAAAGCTCTTTTAGACGTAGTACACGATGGAGCCAACGCCGAACTAAGAGATGGATTTGATGATGTAAGCGAAGTTAAAGCCATTTATAATCATACGATGGGGGGAGGCCGCCCAATAGAAACAATCCTAGACGATGATACAGGTCGAACAATAGTTTCTTCTTTACCTAATCGCTCTCAGATTACAATTCAATTAGTGCCTACATGGAATACAAGTGTTGTGGGTTCTGAAGGAGATACGACTCGTAGAGTGTTCCGAAAAAGAACACCCGGATCAGACGCTAGAGCTAAGTGGTTTGCCTCAAAAAATGGAGAGTACTATAAAGGAAATCATCACGAACTTACGGAAGCAATAATTAAGGATATTAAGGAAGGACATCTTGAAATTAGTGTTTCAATTATTCCCCTAAATGCAGAAGAAGTGTCTGAAGCTCACCCCACTTTTAGGGTATTAGATCCTCCTCTTGACTCTGAAACAAACCAAGTAATGACAGATCCTCTTTATATGTTCTTCGATCCGAAATTAGAGCTAGCTAGTAGAGAAAGAGGAGATCATTTTTCAGCGTCGAAGTCTCCGGTTCCCGCCGGGGCAAGATTAGCTACAAGCGAAATTGGTAGAAAAAGACTAGAGGGACAACTTTCTCAAATGGAGTTAGGAACAGGAGAAATGTCCGTTTCTTTAATGTCTGCGGGAATTAATTACCAAGGTGGTGCTGAAAAATATCAAGAAACATATAAAAGCCAAACTGATACCATTGGTACAACTAAAGTCTTTACACAAGATACAACTGTCCGTTCTAGTATACCGGGAGTTATGACAGGTGGATCGCCCTTATCAGGCGAAGGTCTAGCAGCTTATGACGTAACAGAATACGGATCAAACCGTGCTTCGCAAGAGCAGCAGATGATTGGTTATGAATTAGCTGTTCGAGCTTTACAAGACTACGCTCAAACTGAAGAATACGCGGAAGCTACTCCCGAAGAGCGTAGAAAAACAGTCATTGGGTTGTTAGAAGTTATTAAAACTGATATGTTTGAAGCCGGGTTAGACCAAAAAACAAATGTTATAGTCCGCCCTCGAATTAAGGCCGTTCTTAGCCGAGGTAAGGCCGGAGATAACGTCACTTATGTAGGTAAAGTTTCTGTCGGAAATCCAGAAGATCTTTCTCAAGTAGCGTCTTCAGAAGCAAAAAGATTTTTTACTATCCCTGATGAGGTTTTAAAACTATATGATGCGGCGGTTTACCAAAGCCAGAAAAGAAACTTAGGTAGGATTAATTACGATGTTAAGCAAAATGTGGAACCTGCTCTAAATGCCGTTGTAGATTTTACTCAGTGGATGACAGGCCAAAAGGGGAGTATCTACCAAGGCGGTGATGCCTATCCCCGAATGTCATCAGAAAATACAAGCTGGTTGCGATTGAACGACAGATCTAACCCTGAGTGGGAGGGCCATCCTAGTTGGGCCGTATCCCGAACATTTGCCCACCCCAAGGAGTGGATTAACACTGATTATGCCTCTAATGGATATATGGCATTAAGCGGAGGACAATCAAGAAACTTGCTTGATCACTATCCCTCCCTCGGATTTCCGTGGAACTTAATTATCCCCGGACTCGGAGGAAGTATTGAAAAACAAGAAAGAAATGCCACTATGGCAACAAATGTAAATAGATTTATTTTAGGCGATACTAACACGCGATAACAAACCATGAGAATGGAGATAAAATGACAAGACTTGCGTATAACTCGGATTGGTATAAGAATTACTTAGAAGCTGAAAAAATGCAGGATAGGATGAAACTTTTTAATCCACCTTCTATTAAAGACCATTTAGATAGGGCAGATGCCTACGAAAACCATATTAACGATGTTGATTTCTTTGCTGTTAGCCAGCTAGTTGATCTTAAAACCAAATTTGCTTACAAGGATCTTATCCAAGCTAAATACGAAAATCTTATGTCTCCGTTTAGGTTTAGTGTCACAGAAACGTTAGAAAGAAAAGAAGCTAATAAAAAAAGATTGGCGGCTTTACAAGCATTAGTTGAAAGGTCTTCCGAAGAAGACGGCCCAGATATACACGATTTAACCGAGGCTAATGTAGTTGAACGCCTTCGAGAGGCGGCTAGTACAGGGAAAGACCTTTCTCAGGTTATTAACCCCGAAGATTTTGTAGCGAACTATTCGGGCGATGGTCAGGTTAGAATGTATAATTTAGCTAACGGCTATTCGATGTCGCGTTATCAAAACAGAGTGGCAGCAAGGAACTACGGATCTGCGTTAGGCTCTACAGTTAGAGTTAGAGCATCAAGGGCGGTCCAACTTCAGTTACAAGAGGCCCAACTTAAAGGTATCGATAGTATTTTTGAGGCTTTTCTTGGAGAAGACAAAGCCAAAGAAATGAGAGATCGTCAGGCAGCGATTAGAAAATATATTGATAATATGGATGAAGGACCAAACGATTGGTGGTTCTTCCGAAATATGTGGGAACTTTCTTATTTTACTCCTTTAAGTCCTTTTACTCTTGGGTGGGATTGGGCAACGGGACAAATACCCGAAGACGGCCCTGCTGCTCCCTTCTGGACAGAAACCCGCGCTGATGCTCTTTTAAAACAAACAGAAGAGGGATGGGAAGCGGATGCTGCTAAAATGCTCAAAGCAATTACAGATGGTAGCGGTAATTTACTTGGGGCTGATGTTCTTGGTGAGGATATGGCTGCGTTTTTAGCAGATAACCCACAAATCGTTGACGCTTTAAAGAGAAGCAAAAACTCGTATCAGTTCTTTGCTGCTGTCAATAGAGCAAGAGAAGGACAAGTTTTAGGCAATTTCTTACAGCGAAGTGAGGGGCAGTGGGGTGCTTCTGGTATGCTTAACATGCTTGGGTACGGCTTTACTACAGATCCGGCTCTTGCCTTAGATATTGCAGCTACAGTAGGATTAACTGCTGTTTCTTTAGGTGGTGCGTTAGTTGCTCGTACCGGTCTTTTAGGATTAAGGGTTGCTAAAGAAACCTCAAGATTTGCCAGAGCAATGAAAGTTATTGAGACGATGGGCAAGGGCAACTCAAGAGCCACTAAAATTAAAGCTGCTATCAGTAAATGGACTCCAAATGTAATGGAGGGTGTTGGCTTTACTAGAAGATTTTTACCCACTCAGATTGCTTCTGAGCTTTTATTCCCGTCTATTAAGTTTACATTAGGAGGCGGTAGAGTAAAAGGATTGGGAGTAGGAGCAAACGGAAAAAACTTGTGGAGGTATTTAAATAAAGAAGAATATTTAGGAAAATCTTTTAAGGCCCGTGCAAGTTGGAGAGCTATTGCGGGTGGCTTGGAAGGAGCAGCGTGGGGTGCGATTGAATACAACTACATGACTTCTTATGAAGATGAGTTTAACAGGCTTATCTTAGGAGAAGAAGAAGCTGCCATGATTGCTTTTGAAAGGAAGCAGGCCGGTGTATTCGGCACTATGATGATTGCTAGTACTGGACTGGGTGCGGTCCTGTCGCCCACTATTGGTGAGGTTTTCACGCAAACAGGTAGATTAAGCAGAGCAATTGCAACAAGACAGGTACTGAAAAGCTTAAATGGGCCGGACAGTGGAGAAGCTACTAGATCGTGGTGGGGTAAGCCAGTCAAATGGGCCGGAGATACAGTAAGATTTTTAATGACTCCTCCTGATATAATCACGGCTAAAAAACAAATGGCTTTAACCCAAGCTTGGGACGCTTTAGATAAAACTGAGATTACTACCTTAAAAGCAAAAATCGAAGACACAAACTTAGACGAAGACGCAAGAACAGCGGCTCAAGATGACTTAGCAAGTCTTATGGAAGGTTTTGAAAGCAGAGTAGATGCTCTTTATGACTTAGCAGAAGATGCTGATTTAGACTTTACTGCGGCGGTTGAAAATGCTTGGGGCGGCAAACGTTTGGAGTCTTCTTCCTTTGATGAATTAAACAATGATCTTACTATGGCGTTGCAGAGGCAGCACGATGCAAAACGAGAAAGACTCGGTTTAAGTACAGATGAGAATATCCTTGAAAAATACAGTGTTGCTAAAAAAACCTATATTCGTTTAGCAGCAAAACAGTATGAATCCGAAGAACCCACAGCAATTATGGAAGAGGAATTATCACGACCCCTTAGAGACGATGATTCAAACATGCCTCTAAGTGATTCTTTTGTGGAAACAGTAAGAGGCGGCGAAGAACAAAAGGCACAGACGCAAGAAAAGGTAGCATCACTCGAAGAAGAACTAAAACAAACAGAAGCTGCACTGGAAAGAAAAACACAGTCTGAAGCAGCAGCTAAAGAAAACGCAGACCGCATTGAGGCAATCGAGGAAGACCTTACTCAAACTAGAGCCGCCAGAGAAGAGCATGAGGAAGCTAAACCTCAGGAAATTATGGGCAAAAAGCCTAAAGACAGAACTAAAGAAGAAAAAGCTGCTCTAAAAAAATGGAACACAAAGAAAAGCGCTTTAAATGCAAAAGCTAATAAGCTTGAAAAACAAAAAGAAGGGCTTCAAGCTAAACAAATTCCAACTGAAGAAGTTGATGATCTTAGACCTGTAGAAAAAGTTAAAGACGACTTAAAGGCGGCAGAATCTGACGTTCTTTTAGCGGATGTGAACCTTGCACATAACGTTGCAAACTTTTTCCAGAAAAACCCGAATGAAGCATGGAGATGGGTAGCATGGTACAGGCGGCAAACTGTTCGTAGTCGCTTATACGGAGAACCGAACGAGTTAGGAATGCGCCCTATTCTTTCGTATCTTCTTGACCCTGAAACACCAGTATCGCTTGTGGCTCGAAGAGAACTGTGGGTTAGGAACGCCTTTACTGAAAAAGAATTAAGAAGGATCGCCAGCGCACAGGAAACATCAGAGGACGTAAGAGAGTTTATTAACTATCTTCTTAATCCAAATAAAGAAGCGGCAGCAGTAGAATACACCAAACAAAAACTTAGCGACATGACACGAGAAATGGGAGATATTCTTGTAAAAGAGTTTTCTACCAAAGATGTATCTAAGTCAGAATCGTCCTTCCTCGCAGAACTGGGCTTTGTGAAAAGACTTTTGGATGCACAAGAAGAAGGCGCACCGATACACAACGAAGCTGTCATTATGCGTACTTACCAAGAAATAAAAACACTGGAGAATAATTGGAATAAAGTACAGCAAGCTACTCCTGTTAACCGTAACAATCCTAATGTTACGTGGGTGTACGGCGCAGACCCGAATGTAGTTGCTAAAGTAATTGCCCGATCAGAAGTTGACTTAGCAGAGACTTTAAGAAGAATCGGTGATGAAGACTTTAGCAGCGTTGTTAATGATTTATCAGTCCCTGTGTTAGATCTTATAGCTAAAAGAGTAGGGGTCAAGTGGGGAAGAGGTCTTAAGTCAAGAGCAAAAAAAGCCAATAGAACACTTAAAGAACAAAAAGCTTACGAGTTAAAAGAATACTTTGAAGGTGCAGACGATAGTACTAAGGGCTTATTCGCAGACTTTGAACCGTATGATGATCTTGGTCAGATGTCAGAGTTTGCGAAAGCCCACCTTAGGGGTCTCATCGAGGACGCTGCTGACTCACCAACCGTCTCTGACGCTATGATTAGACGGATGGTAAGAACGAAAGCCCACACAAGTAAGGAGTACTCCGATGTTGTTGAAACACGTTTGAGGCTTTCAAGAAAACAAAGGGTGGCTAGAGAAAAGGGGGAAACACTTGGTGCGACTGACGCAGAAAACCTAAGAGTAGCAAAAAACGAACAAAGAAGACTATTTGATATCTTTACGACGGCTGCTAAAAACGAGTGGGAAAGCACTATAAGGCAGCA
>CEUX01000205.1_pt1 | contig 58223 bp, 76 predicted proteins | sample 531361 | NCBI WGS metagenome assembly CEUX01 (sample SAMEA2622736, study PRJEB7988) | marine metagenome | isolation source: saline water (ENVO:00002010), including
GATGCATCAGCAGATGATTTAGTATTAGCTGGAGCTGCAGGTTTAGACATTGCAGGTGATATAGATGTTGATGGAACTTCTAATTTAGATAACACAGATATAGACGGAACACTTGCAGTAGATGGTACAACTATTTCATTAGATGCAACAACCTCATTAAATATAGATAACTCTAATACTTCAAATGGTATTACTATAGGTACTGCAACTTCAGGTGTGCCCGTTTCAATTGGTCATACAACTTCAGAAGTAACAGTTAACGATAATCTTACAGTAACAGGAACACTTACACTTGGTTCAGGTGCAGAATTAACAGAAGCTGAACTTGAGATGCTTGACGGAATCACAGCAGGAACAGTAGCTGCTAGTAAAGCTGTTGTGGTAGATTCTAATAAAGATGCTGCATCGTTCCGTAATATTACTCTTACAGGAGAATTAGATGCTGCTACCCTCGATATTAGTGGTGATGCAGACATTGATGGAACTTTAGAAGCCGATGCAATTACTATCGGTGGTGTAACACTAGCAGAAACAATTAGCGATACTGTAGGAGCTATGGTTAGCTCTAATACAGAAACAAACATAACAGTTACTTACGAAGACTCTGATAACACATTAGACTTTGTAATAGGTACACTGAATCAAGATACAACAGGTACTGCCGATAACATTACTGTTTCAGCTAATAACTCTACAGACGAAACTGTATATCCTATCTTTGTTGATGGTGCTACTGGTTCTCAAGGAGCAGAAAGTGACACAGGTTTAACATATAACCCATCGAGTGGTCTTTTAACTACTACACTTTTAGCAGGTACACTAAATACTGCAGCACAAGGAAATGTCACAAGTCTTGGAACACTAACAACACTTACAGTTGATAATGTAATCATTAATGGTACGACAATAGGGCATACTTCTGATACAGATTTAATGACCCTTGCTGATGGAGTATTAACTGTAGCAGGAGAAGTAGATGCTACTAGTTTAGATATTTCAGGTGATGCAGATATTGATGGTACGCTAGAAGCTGATGCCATAACTATTGGTGGTGTTACACTAGCCGAAACTATATCCGATACAGTAGGTGCTATGGTTACAAGTAATACTGAAACAGGAATTACAGTTGCTTATCAAGATGCAGACAACACACTAGACTTTACAATTGGTACACTTAACCAAGACACAACAGGAACAGCAGATAATATTACAGTATCTGCAAATAACAGTACAGATGAAACTGTTTACCCAATATTTGTAGACGGAGCTACAGGCTCTCAAGGTGCTGAAAGCGACACTGGACTTACTTATAATCCTTCAAGTGGAAACTTAACTATTGGTGGTTCTTTAACTGCTGCAACTCTAGATATTTCTGGAGATGTAGATGTTGACGGTACACTAGAAGCAGATGCTATAACAGTTAATGGTACAACTCTAGCTGAAACTATTTCAGATACAGTCGGTGCTATGGTCGGTTCTAATACTGAAACTGGAATTACAGTAACCTATGAAGATGGTGATAATACACTAGACTTTGCATTAGGAGCTGCTCAAACTACTATAACATCTTTATTAGCTACAGATATTAAAATTGGTGAAGACGACCAAACTAAAATAGACTTTGAAACAGCAGACGAAATTCATTTCTATGCAGCAAATGTAGAACAAGTATATTTAGGCGATAATATATTTGGACCACAATCTGATAGTGATGTTGATTTGGGTACAACTGGTGTTCGTTGGAAAGATGCTTATGTTGATTCAATAACAGTTACAGGCGAAGTCGATGCTGCAAGTTTAGATATTTCAGGAAACATAGATGTAGACGGAACTGCTAACTTAGACAATACAGACATAGATGGTACTTTAAACACTTCAGGTGTAGTGACTTGTCAAACTTCAGCAAATATATCTCAAGTAGCTTTAACATCAAGTTCAAATGCAACAGCTTGGGATGCTGCAGCAGCAGCTAACGCTTATTATGCTACAAGTGAAAATACTACATTCTCAGCTCCAAGTAATGCTACAGAAGGAGCAATCATCTCAGTTGAGATAGCTCAAGGTGGTACAGCTAGAACAGTTGCTTGGAATACAGTATTCGAGTTTGCAGCAAGTACAGCTCCAACAATTACAGCAACTGCAAATAAAACAGATATATTAACATTTAGATATAATGGCTCAGTCTGGCAAGAAATAGGTAGAGTCCAAAATATGGCACAAACTTAATAATCTATGGAAGTATTACAACGAACAGCTAATAGAGGTAGTATATCTACTGGAGTGTATGAGATTGGTAACTCTTTGAAGTTAGAGTCTGATAATACTGAGTATCTATATCGCACTTTAGGAACACCAACTAGCACTAAAAAATTTACTATTTCTTTTTGGGTAAAAAGAACAGAATTAGGTAGAACATTATCAATATTTGGAACAACCCAATCATCATCATCTCCTGAACAAACTTTTCGTATCTTTTTTGAGAATGATGACCAATTTCAAGTGCAAGATTACGATACTTCAAATAATTATAGGTTGATAGTGCCACAAGTTTTTAGAGATACTTCGGCTTGGTATCACATAGTTGTTGCAATAGACACAACACAAGCAACTGCATCAAATCGCATGAAATTTTATGTAAATGGTGGACAAATAACAGACTGGACGGATGGAGCAGAAACACAACCCGCACAAGACCATGATATAGATGTGGGTAGTGGTAAGGTTTTAAGTATTGGAAGATGGGTTGATGATAATGGTACTGCTTATACTGAGTTTAATGGATATTTAGCTGAATATAATTTTATTGATGGACAGCAACTAGCATCTACAGATTTTGGTGAATATGATAGCGATACTGGTATATGGATACCAAAAGAATATACAGGCACTTATGGTAATAATGGATTTTATTTAGACTTTGAAGATTCTTCAAGTCTTGGAGCAGATGATAGTGGTAATAGTAATAACTTTACTTTAAACAACATAGCAGCAGCCGACCAAGCTACAGATACTCCGACTAATAATTTTTGTACTTGGAATCCTTTATGGGTTTATCAATACCAACCAATCATAAGCGAAGGAGCTACTAAGGTTCGTTATGATGATTCAACAGATGAAGGTGCAAAAGCCACTATAGGTTTAACAAATGGTAAATGGTATTGGGAAGCAAAACCTGTTGGAACTATTGGTTCTCAGTACATAGGTATTCAAACTGATGGAGACGACAATATAGCAAGTGGTCAAAGCCAATCAAATAACTACACGATGGTCATAAATCCTACTGGTAGATATTATAGTTATGCAGGTAGTCAAAGTGAAAGTGCAGACCAAGGTTGGGATTTAACTGCAAGTGATTGGCTTGGTATTGCATTAGATATGGACAGTAGCACACAAACAATTAAATATTATAAAAATGGTAGTTTAATGCAATCTCTTGATTTAATTTCAGATATGCAAGATAAGACAGTTTTTCCATTTTTGCAAAATTATGAAAACAGGTCTTTTGATATAAACTTTGGTGGCTATACAATTAATACAATCTCAAGTGCAGCAACAGATGCCAATGGCTACGGAACTTTTGAATATGCACCACCATCAGGCTACTATGCAATTTGCACCAAGAATTTAAGTGAGTTCGGAGGATAAATGGCAGATTACACAACAATAGATGACCCATCAGCACATTTTCAGACTAAGATTTGGACAGGTAATGCAACAAACAGAACTATTGATTTGGACAGTAATTCTACCATGCAACCTGATTTTTCGTGGATAAAGTCAAGGTCTAATGGTTTTGAAAATTATTGGGAAAATTCTACAAGTGGAACAGCTAAATATTTAAGGTCAAATTCAAGTGCCGCAGAGCAAAGTGGAACAGTTATTACCTATAATTCAACTGGATTTGGAATAGGCTCGGGTGCAGAAAATAATACAAACGCTACAACAAATGTAGGTTGGTTTTGGAAAGCCAATGGAGGAACAACAGTATCTTTTACTGAAAGTGGTAATAATCCAGGTGGTACACATCAAGCCAACACAACAGCAGGCTTTTCAATAGTAGCTTACACAGGAACAGGTGGTGCAGGAACAGTATCACATGGTTTAAGTGTTACACCAAAAATGATGATGGTTAAAAGATTAAGTGGTACAGCTGATTGGATGGTATACCACGCTTCAAACACTTCAGCACCCGAAACAGAATTTTTAGAATTAAACACAGCCGATGCAACATCAGATAATACTAGGTGGAATGATACTGCTCCAACAACATCTGTATTTAGTGTTGGAACAGACGATGCTGTAAATGGAGATGCTGAAACATATTTAGCTTTAATCTTTTCAGATGTTCAAGGCTATAGCAAGTTTGGTGGTTATCTTGGCAATGGAAATGCAACAAATGGTCCATTTGTTTATACAGGATTTGCTCCTGCTTTTGTAATGATTAAAAATACCGAAACAGCAAATAGACCTTGGTATGTGTATGATAATAAAAGAAGGGCTTTTAATGCAAATGGTTCAATACTTAAAGCTAATACATCCGATACAGAAGCAACTGACCAAGCAATAGATATGTTAAGTAATGGATTTAAAGTTAAACCAGACTCTTTAGGTAGTTTTGGAACAAGTACAATAAACCATAGTGGTCAAAAAATGGTATACATGGCATTTGCAGAAAATCCATTCGTAACATCAACAAGTACAAATAGCATCCCAACAACAGCGAGGTAAAGATTATGTGGGCATTAGTAGAATCAGGAAGTGTAAGTAAAGTTTTTGCACGACCTAAACAATTAACATTAGGAGATGTCCAATATCCTAGTAATATTTTTATGCTTTGGAGTTCTTCAGAGCTAGAAGCTATTGGGATTTATGAAATAGTTATAGACAACTCAAATTTAAAAGACAAAGAGTATTACATAAATACGGACCAGTCTTTTTCGTTTTCAAGTGGTACAGTTACTGCAACCTATGGTACAGCTACAGCTAAACCTTTAAATGATTCAGGTTCAGGCGATACTTTAGTTAAAGGCTTAAAAACTTTACACAAAGAAGTTATTAACTCTCAAGCTGCTGGTAACTTATCACCTACAGACTGGATGGTGGTTAGAGCTGCAGAAGGTGGTACAGCAGTGCCTAGTTCTATTACAACTCAAAGAGCTGCAGTAAGAACTAAGGCTAACGCTATGTGTACACAAATAGATAACGCTGCAGACGTAGATGCTTTAGCAGCTTTGTATGTATATAACAATGCAGACCCAGCAGTTAGACCGATTGGCGAACTACCAACTGTAGGTTAACATGGAAATGGTTTCACCTTACATTGTTTGGAATGTTCTAATAACTTTGGTACTTGCTCCAATCTGGTTTCAGATTAGACAAAATGCATCAGAGCTTAAAAGACAAGACATACTTGTTAATAAAACACGTGAAGAGATTGCAAAAGAGTATGTTACAAAATTAGAACTAAAAGATGATTTTAATCTCTTAATGGAAAGGATGGAAAAATTACATGAAAAGGTTGATAAGCTTTTTGAAGTTAAGTAAAATAGGTATATAGGATTTAATAATGGCAAATAAAAGAAAGGATAGAAAAAGATATCATAAAGGCACTAGACACGACTATACTCAAGGTGGTAGAGTTGGTTATCAGCGTGGAAGAAAAGTTGTAGTAGATAGAGACACTGGTGAGGTTATAGAAGAATTTAGACCTAAAGCACCAACTCCTGCTCCAAAAAAAGCACCGACTTCTGCACCTGTTTTACCTTCAACAAGAAGTGTAAATACTCCAACTACATTAGATTTAGATAGGGGTGGCTATACTGGGCCTGGAGGTCGTCCACCAGCACCTACTCCAGCACCTACTCCATCACCTACTCCAGCACCTACTCCTGCACCAACACCTGCACCGGGAGAAACACCTGCACCAACACCTGCACCAACACCTGCACCAGCACCAAGAGATGTTCCAACTATACCTACTCCTATTAGTGAATCTCCATCGGGTACTGTAAGTCCTGCTGTAAGAGAAAGAGAATTTAGAGTTGATGAGTCTGCTAAACGTCAAGAACAATTAGCTACAGGTCAACTTGGTATAGAAGATTTAGGTTTAAAAGCAGAAGCTGCTACAGCTACTGTAAGTGCTGATGAAATTATTGACAAAGAAGACCCTAAATTTAAAATAGACCCCACAGGAATACCATTAGATTCAGAAGAATATCAAGCTAGAGTTGGTGCAGATGAACAAGTTAGACAAGGAATAAGAGCTCCCGATGTTGGAGCACCACAACCTATTACAACTTCAAAAATTGAAGATGTTGCTCAAATTGATAAAGCTCCAGACTTAGAAGCTGCTCAAGGTCAAGTATCAGATGAAGCTATAGCTCAAGCTGCTCAAGTAGATAGGATTACTCCTATTGAAGGTGCAGAAGTAGAAATTATACCAGGTGCATTAACTGAAAGAGTTGTTGGTATTTTAAGTCCCGAAGCTAAAGCAACTGCTGCAGAAAATGTTGGTTCTTCTTTAGCAAGAGTTACAAGAGCTAAAAAACAACTAACTAATGCAGGTTTAAGTGAAGAAGATATAACAGAGCTTGGTAATGACCCCGAAGCTTTAGAAGCTAGGTTAATGGAGTTTAGTGAAACTCAACGAGGAATTATTGAAGGGCTTCCAGAAGAAGCATTAGTCTCTAATCAGTTAGATACATTAATTAATGGTATTGAAGAAGGTGAGATTCCTACATGGGCTAGACCTGCTGTTGCATCAGTAGAAAAAATGTTAGCTCAACGTGGTATGTCTGCATCTACTGTAGGTAGAGATGCTTTGTTCAATGCTATTATAACATCAGCTATGCCTTTAGCTCAAGCAAATGCTCAAGCTATACAAGCTAGTGTAGGACAACAAAAATCTATTGAAGCTCAAGAAGCAGAAGCAAACGCTGCAAGAGCTCAACAAACAGGCTTACAAAACGCACAAACAGTATTTCAAATGGACATGGCTCAGTTTAATGCTGACCAACAAACAGCACTATCTAACAGTAAGTTTTTACAAACTGTAGGAATAACAGAAGCAAACTTTGACCAACAATCTACAGTTCAAAATGCTTTACTTATGTCTCAAGCTAATTTAGCAGAAGCAGATTTTTATCAGAAATCTCAAATACAAAATGCTCAAGCATTCCTACAAATGGATATGGCTAACTTAAATGCAAAACAACAAACAAATGTTTTACGAGCTCAACAAGAACAACAAGTACTGTTGAGTAATCAAGCAGCAGATAACGCTGCAAAACAATTTAATGCTGCTAGTGAAAATCAAACACAACAGTTCATGACAAATTTAAATACTCAAGTTAAATTAAACAATGCTCAACGTAACGATGCTATGCAACAGTTTAATGCTGTACAAGCAAACCAAGCAGAAGCTAGAAGAGCTCAAAGAGAAACAGATGTAAATAAATTTAATGCACAATTAGCAGCTAGTGTAGACCAATACAACTCACAACAAGAATTTGCAAGAGAACAGTTTAATGCTCAAAACTCTTTAGTAATTGAACAAAGTAATGTTCAGTGGAGAAGAGGTATTACTAAAGCTAATACTGCAGCTCAACAACAAATTAATATGCTTAATGCTCAACAAGCTTATGGTATTACAACTCAAGCACAAGCTGCTTTATGGCAAGAAGTACGTGACGAGTTTGATTATATTTGGAAGTCTGCAGAAAATGCAGCTAACAGAGAAACTAATATAGCTGTAGCAGGTATGCAAGGTGAAAATTCAGCTTTAAAAGGTCCAACCTACATGAGTAGACTAGAATCATTTTTAGCATTATTTGACCCAACAGATTAAAGGAGAAACTATGTTTAAGAAATTTATAAAAAAAGCATTTAAAGGAATTAAAAAAGTACTTAAAAATCCAGGTAGAGCTTTGAAGAAAGGCTTGGGTAAGATTGGTAAAGCTTTTGGTAAGCTTGGTCCAATAGGTACACTTGCTCTTACTCTTATGCTGCCGGGGCTTGGAGCTGCTTGGTCAACGTTTGGTACGTGGGCTCAAGGACTCAGTGGTCCTTTAGGGGCTGTCATGAATGGTATTCGTGTCGCAGGTAATGCTGTTGGAAGTGTGTATGGAAAAGTTACAGACTTAGTAAGTGGTACTTTAAATAAAGTAACTGGAGGTTCTTTTGCAAGACCAGGAACTGCAGGATATGTAGAAGGAGCATCAGATAAACTATCAAACTTTGTAGGAAGAAAGCTAGACGACTTTAGAATGAAAGTAGGATTACCTACAGCAAATATTACTCCCGATACTGCTATGGCAGATGCTACAAAACTTGGTGAAGACTTACAAACAAAAGGCTATACTGATAATATAACCAAAGAGCAAAACGTTGCTCTTGGTGATACAAAAGTTGAGTTAAAAACTGACTCTTCATTATTAAGACCGTCTACTACAGCGATTACAACTCCTGACCCTTTAAAGGCTAAAGATATAAATGTTACATTTAGTGCGGGTGATATGCCTAAACCTAATCTTGATTTAGTTAAATCACAAGGACAGACTGTAGATGTTATTACTGGTTTTGATAAGAAAGTATCTTATATTGGAGACAATGACCTTGAGTTAGTTGAATTAACTCCTCAAACTACAACTGTTGCTAAAGGAACTTTAACAAACGACCAAATATACCAAAACAAAAGGTTAATGAATTATCAAAGAAATTTACAAAGAGTTAATAAAGGCTATATGGATATAGTTGCAGATAACCCTGCAGCTACACAGTTTGATGTATTACAAAAAGAAGCAATGCAGTTAGGTAAATTTGCAGGTGGAGCAGCAGCAGTAGCTGGAACTATGCCTGCAGACCCAACTGCAGCAGTAAGTTCACAACCAATAGAAGTAACTCCATTATCTACAGACGTTACTACATCTAATGATTATGAAAAAGCTTATGGAAATCAATTTGCTCAAGCGGGTTATATGGGTCCTCAAAATATGCAAGGCTTTGCAGATGCTGGTTTTTATGGTGGAGACCCATTTAGTTTTGGTCAAGCTTTAAGAGCTAACTCTGTACCAATTCCACAATCAACTATTAGGATGGGAGTTTAAGATATGCAAGAACAATTTATGAATCAAGCAACTGCTGATAAGTTAATTAACTACACTGGCCCTGTTCCTGGACAAAGCTTAACAAATAGTCCAGACCAAAAATATCCTTGGGAATCACCACCACAGCTTACAAACAGACGTGAAGCAGAACTTTATATCTTAGAAGAACTAACAGATAAAGAAAAGTTTATTGCTTTAACAGATGCTATTTCTGATGGTCTTCCTATTGATGTTTTGACTAGAACTTATTTATTAAGTGGTTACAGTCGTGGGTTATGGGATGTTGATTTAATGATGTTACTCGTTGAGTCTGTTGGTTTTATTATTATGGCACTCGCAGAAAAAGTAGGACTTCGTTATGAACTCTATGCAGGAGATGATGAAGAAGATGCTGCTGAAGATGTAAATCAAGATGCAAAATTAGAAGAAGCATCCGACTTAGTTAGGGATGGAATTAAAAAGATTTCTTTAAAGAGCTTAAAACTTCCAACAGGTGAAACACAAGAAATACAACAAAAGATAGAAGAAATTCCAGAAGAAACAATAGAAGAAGTAAAGGGTTTATTAGACAGACCCGAACCAACAGAAAGAACAAGTTTATTAGGTAAATAATTATGGCAAGTCAATACACAAAAGATATAACAAAATCTAAAGTTTACAGACAAGCAACAGGACAAGATACAAAACTTATTGATGAAGTTATTGAGGGTCTTGGAGTTGTTAAAAAGTTTGGACAATCTAAAATTGCTGATAACATAGCAAGATTACAAGAAGAAAAAGTCTTTGATGCTCAAAATAAAAAGAATCAATTAATGCAACTTAATAAGTTTAGTGAGTTAGAAACAGATTTACAAGATAATTATGGTGGAGACTTAGAAGCTTTTTCTAGGGCTAAAGCTAAAGAACTACTAGACCAAAGAGCCTTAATAAATTTTCCTGTTGGCGATACTGAAAAATCCAAACTTAATATTACACACCCAGACGAAGCTTATGGTCAAACTTTACTAGATGCTTCTCGTGTATATAAAGAAAACTTTAAAGGTTTAAGAGAAAAACTTAATGAAGCTGGAATACCTTACACAGCAGATGCTGAGAAACAAGGTGCGTTTATTGATGAAGCTTATCAAAATATATTTAATAATGTAAGTCGAGCTAATAATTTTAATGTTTTAAAAGGCATGGGAAGTTTGTTTAGAGGACAAGGATTAAATTATGCAAGTGCTGAAGACTTAAAAAGAAGTTATAATGAAAATATTTCTAAATCAAAACTTTCAGATATTGAAGATTTAAACAATCAATTTAAAGCTATTTATCATTTTGATTCTAATTTAGCTGATAGAATTTCTAAAGTTGTTGAAAAAGCAGACGTAAGAAAAGATGTTAAAACAACCTTTGGAGAAAGAAAACAACGAACTATAGTTGATAATAAAGGACAAGAAAGAATACAAAATTATGTTATTATGAGAACCGAATATATTGATAGAAAAGGAAATCCTCAAATAAATGTAGTTGAAAAAGACTTAGGAAATGACCCCTTTAAAGCAAAACTAAGTGATGTACCAACTGAAATGTTGTATGCGGGATTTTTAAAAAACATTGAAGTAAATGGCAGAAATGCTTTAGATGAATATCAAGCTTTATTATCAGATGGTTATACTCCACGTTATGCTTATGAAGCTTTAGACCCACAATTTAAAAAGAGTTATTCAGAAATTGAATTTGATAATTTTTATAAATCAAATCAAGAAACAATTTTAGATGCTTATCAAAAATATCAAGAAGATTACTATATGACTCCATCACCTACGGGTGGTTTTGTAATGAAACAAGAAGTATCAAATTACTTTACTGGTAAAGGTCCAAAACCAAACTATGTATATGCTAATGCAAGAGACTTTGCAGCTAGTTTAATTGATGTTAAAACTGCAATTAATAAAGAAAATATTATTGGAGGGACTGTTGCAGTTCTTGACTACGGACTTTCAAGTGGTGCTGATTGGCAAGAATACATGAATAGTTTTCAAGGTAGAAAAGATATACTAGGTTTAAAAGATGGTGTAGTTCCTAATGAAGCATTTATTGAAGAATTAAAAGATGAGTTTAGAAGAGGAGATAAAACTAGAGTAGATAATTTTGGTAACTATTTTCCTACAACAGGAATTACAGGATTAAACACACAACAATTACAAGAAATGGGACTTGGTAGTACTTTTACAGACACACAACAATTAGGCTACAATGTCAATCGTGATACTCTTGTTATGAGAAATTTTGGACAAGGGTTACCAACAGAAACTCCACCACCAGCAGAAGAAACAACAATTGGTGATACAGCTAAAGCTGTTTTTGACTTTGCTAAAGATTTTGTAATAGGTGAAGAGCTTTCTTGGGATGATGCTTTGTGGCTTATTCCAGGTGCAGGTATAGCTGTTAATATAGGGCGGAGAGCTTTCATAAAAGGAGCTACTGCAATTGCACCTAAAATTTTAAAATCTAAAAACACTCAAAAAGCTATTAGTGAATTAAATGAAATTCAAAATAGAACTAGAAAAGTTAGAAAAACAACAAAACGTAAAGCTAAGTCTGGACCCAATAAAGGTAAAATGATTGAGGTTCCAGTAAAAGGTCAAGGTCCAAAAAACTTTAAAACTGTTCCTAGCGGTAATCCACAATATTTTAATTTTAAAACACAAGCTCAATTTGATAATTGGTTTAAAGATTTAGACCCTCTTAAACAAGGACTTGTTAAATCTATGAGAAAAGTAGACAACAAAGGTGTTGTTTCTTATGGTAAAAATGTAGATATTAAATCTTTTAGTAAAGAATTTGGTAATATAAAAGGTAGTAAAATACAACTTAATATGCCAGGTGGCAAGAAGACTTACACAATTGGTACAGGTGGGGCAGTTGTAACAAGTGGAGAAGAATTTGTTGGCATGGAAGATGAGGAATAATTTATGGCAATAAAAGCTATTAGTTTACCGGATACTGTTAATAATTATCAAACAGTAACCCCTACACCAAACCAAGGACAAGGCATAAAAGCAATTAGCCTTGACGGGTCTAGTAGTGGTTTTGGAGGTAAAGCAATAAGCAAACAAGATGCACTTCGTTATGCTATGAAAATGGGTATGACAGATTCATCTCGTGGACTCCAACAAATGTATGCAAAGCTTACAAAAAAATCTAGTCTTTTAGATACCTTAAAACAAAAAGATGAAAAACTAAGAGCTATCTTTGAAAATCCTGAGTATGGTGATAAAGCTTTTCAATCTTATTTAGGTTCAGCAATTGCATTAGACCCTGTAGGTTGGATACCTTTAGCAGGTTGGATGAAAAAATCTAAATCTCTAGCAGATGCAACAAAGTATGGAGCAGGTTTAGGAGGAGCTTATGGAGCTACTTCTTATGTTGGTGAAGGAGAAAGTAGACTTTTAAATGCTGCAGCCGGTGCTACTGGTGGAGGTGTACTAGGATTAGGAGGTGCAGCAGTTGCAAGAAGTATTACTAAAGCTTTAGGAAGAGAGCCCATAATTCCATCCTCGTCTGATATTCAAAAAAGAAACATTGAAGACAGAGCATTACTAACACAAGAAGGTAAAGCATTAACTCCCGAAGAAATAGATGAAGTAGTTAGTAAAGCTGTTGCTGACCAACAAGCACAAAAACCAGACGTTATGGGAGAAAGTGTAAAAACATTTTATACAAACGTAGCAGGTGATAAGCTTTGGGATGTAGCTGTTCAAAATTGGGGTTCTGGAATTGTAGGTATTGCAGCCGGTGTAGGTGGATACAATGCATTTAATGACCCCGAAGCTACTGAAGCTCAAAAAATTTTTGCAGGAGTATTATTTTCTCTTGGTGGAGTAGGTGCAACTAAAGCACTATCAAAAATATCTTTTAGTTCTGGAACTTTAGGCGATATTATGTCTAGAGGAATTGTAGATAATTATGGATTACCTCAACGTTATGCTGATGTTGTTAAAGCTAGTACTGGCGAAGTAAATAAACTAGCTACACAGTTTGCCGAGATAGTTGAAGAAACTCAAACTTTAACAATGAAACAAAGAAAACTTTTGAATGGTATGATAACTGGAGAAATAGATGAAATTCCGGAGCTTGTGGGTTTCTCTGTTAAAGCTCGTAATGTAATTAAAAAAGCAGGTCAAGAAATGGTTGATGCTGGATTACTAAGCCAAGAAGTATTTAATAAAAATATTGATACTTATTTAAAAAGAACTTATGAAAAATATTTAAACAAACAAATAAGTAAAGAAGGCTATCAAGCAGCTCGTCAACTTAAATTAATAGGAGATGAGCTTAGAGCAAGAGGAAGTAAGAATACAAAAAAACTTACAATTGCAGCATATAATAGAAGTTTAAAACCTACGAGTAAAACTTTTAATAACTATGCTGAATATACTCCGGTTCCTTTAACTTCAATTGTTAGTAAGGTTAGGTATGAAAAAATACAAAACAAAATAGCTAAACAAAAACGAGAAAATATTAATAACTATAAAGTTACGGAAGAAGTAAAAGACATTCGAGATTGGAAAGTAGTTGAAGATGATGGTACTTCATTAAAATTAGAAAGTACAAAAGAACTTAATTTAAGACGAGACTACACCAAAGCAGAACGTGTTGCTATGGGTGAGATTGAAGATGCTTCTTTCAATATTTCTGAGACAGGTCGACTAATGACCAACGATTTAACAACGTTTAAAATCTACGAGAACATAGCGAAAGACGATACTCTTTCTTTAAGTAAGTTAGCTTTTGACGATAAAATATCTAAAGGTTTAATTCAAGTTGATGATTGGGTTCAAGTACCTTCAGATGTTTTAAATCAAACTTTAAAAGTTAAAGGGAAACCTATTAAAAAATACGGTCAATTAGCAGGACAATATGTACCTAAAGAAATTTTTAATGATTTAACAAGAATACAAAACTTAAAACAAAATAGTGATGGTGTACTCAACGGATATCTTGCAGTTAATAGACTTTGGAAAAAAACAAAGACTGCATGGAATCCAGTTGTGCACGTTAATAATACTGTATCTAATATTATTCTTTATGATTTAGCAGATGCTAACTATAAATTTATGGGCCGGGGTTTTTCAGAACTACAAAAAGGATTGCGTAAAGATAAAGATGCAACTCTATTTAAACTAGCAGATGAGTACGGAGTTTTTAATTCAGATATGCTAACGCAAGAATTAAGAAAACAAAGTTCAGAAATTGGTGATGACATACTTAGAAAACTTTCAGATGAAACAGCACCTGAGATTATTAATGCTCAACAATATGCAACAGGAGTTTTTGGAAAACTAAGTAAAAAGGGCTACAACATGACAGTTGGTAAGCTTGAAAAGTTTTATCAACTTGAAGACCAAGCATTTAGAATGGGATTGTTTATGGACAGACTATCTAAAGGTATGAGTCCCGCAGAAGCTGCAGCAGATGCTAAAAAATGGTTTATTGATTATGATATTAATGCTCCCTTGATAAATGCAATGAGAAGATTTCCAACACCTTTTCTTTCTTACACATACAGAGTTGTTCCTTTGTTAGCAGAAGCAGCAGTTAAGAGACCTTGGAAGTTTGCTAAGTGGTCACTTGGAGCACACTTGTTAAATGAAGCAGGTAATACATTTGGTCCTGGAAATGAACAAGAAGAAAGAGGTTTAATGCGTGAAGAGTTACAACAAAAACTTTTTGGTATGCCGTTTTTACCATCAACTACAGTTAAACTTCCTTTTGCTTCAGAACGAAAAAGTTCTACAGGAGAGTCTATTCCTTTATATATTGATGTAAAAAGATTTATACCTGGTGGTGATGTATTTACTGTTGGTGAAAAAGGTATTGGTTTACCTCTATTTTTTAATTTACCAGGATTTGAAAAAAGAGATAGGTCTTTAAAACTGCCTACAACTTTAACTCCTAGTTTTGGTCCTCTTGGTGAAATTATGATACCCATCATGACTGGAGTAGACCCGTTTACTTTACAAAAAATTGAAGGGCTTGGTTTAGGAAGTGATGATGCAGTTAAATTACAACACATTTTAAGTCGTTTGACACCTAACATACCAAGCACAGCTTTTTCTATTCCGTTGTTTCAAGCTTTTCAAAAGCCAGGAACAGAAACATTAGATGTTACTAGATACGACCCTTTTGGTGAAACCTTTGGTTCTAAAAAAGTTGTTCAAGCATTTAGAAGAGCAAAGGAAGGAGCAGAAACTCAATACGGTACAAACTATACACCTTTTGAAGCTATTATGAGTGTGTTTGGTTTTAAACTACAGCCTACAGAAATATCTAAATTGTTAGGAATTAAAGGTGCAGAATTTAGAAGGTTTTACTCAACCACTAAAAAGTCTGTTAACAAAATAGCTAGAGACTTATCTCAAGGAACTATTAGTCAAGACGAAGCACAAAAAGAACTAGACGAACTTTACAGAAACTTAGAACGAGAAGCTCTTAGATTTCAAGATATAGCACAAGCAAGACAACAAAATGTTAGGGGTGGTTACATCGTTCCTCAAGTTAAAGACGACCCTAAGACTAGAATTAATCCGTTGACGGGTGAACCTTACGAAGAAGAAGACGAAACTAGAATACCTCGTCAAGGCTTTATAGTTGGTGGTATGGCTCAAAGTGAAGTGACTGGGACTACTCCTTTAGAGAATGAACTGTATGCACTGCAACAACAATCAGAAGTAGGACTACCTCAAGAAGATGAATACGGTGGTATTGAAAAGAAAGAACGAGGAGTTAAACGTTTAGGTTTTAAAGATGGTGGTGGTTTAATAAACCGAATGATTAAAAGGAAAAGGAAATGAATATAGAACAATGCAAAGCTGAAATCAAACGACACGAGGGCGAAGTCCTAGAGATTTATATGGATAGTTTAGGCTATAAAACTCTAGGAGTTGGTCATCTATGTCAACCTAACGACCCAGAATACAACTGGAAAGTTGGTACACCTGTATCCCAAGAAGTAGTTGACATGTATTACGAGGATGATTTTAACAAGCATTATAAGGAAGCTATACATATGTTTGGTAGCCAAGAAGATTTTTATAAACTGCCTGAAAAAATACAACATGTCTTAGTCAACATGTGTTTTAACTTAGGTGGTTCAAGACTTTCAAAGTTTAGAAATATGCTACAAGCTTGTAGAGAACATAATTGGGATAGAATGGCTGCAGAAATGCAAAACAGTCGATGGTTTACTCAAGTAGGTAGACGTAGCATTGAGCTACAGCAGGTTGTCCTTGACCAATAATGTTACTCTATACCGAAAAACAACTCGATGTTGCGTATCGAATAGACTGTAAAGCTCGGACAAAATGTAATGAGTCTTGGCTTAAACGTGAAGACTTTAGACCACTATACGAAGATTTAGTAGAATCGTATATGGTTGCTTATACTAAAAATAATCCTACTCAAGAAAGTATTCCAGAGTATTTATTAGATTCTATAAACGATTTACTTGAATCAACTTTAACAATAGATAAATAATATGTTTCCATTTGAAATTATAACAATGCTTGGTTCTACTTTAATTAGTAGTTTATTAAGTCTTTGGTCACAGCGTATAAAAGCTAAACAAGATGAGCAAAAGATGTTACTACAAAGAGCTGAGTTTCAACAACAAGCTGTTGATGCTGCAAGAAATGTAGAGAATGTAGGGTTTCAATGGACAAGACGTATTATCGCATTATCATCTATATTTGCTATAATTATATTTCCAAAATTAGTGGCAGTATATTATCCGGATGTAGATGTAACAGTAGGATACACATTATTTCAACCAGGCTTTTTATTCTTTACCGATGGTAGAGAAGTTTTTCAATGGATAACATTTAAAGGCTTGGTAATAACACAATTAGATACAAACCTTGTATCAGCAATAATAGGCATGTACTTCGGTGGCAGTCTAGTTAAAAAATAATAGAGGGCATTATGCAAAACAATAATATGATGGGTGGCTTTAGTGGCGACATGGATAGAAATGAGGTAGAAATTGACCTTAATAAATTCATGGCTTTACTACAAGAAAAGTCAGAATTAAAAGATAGGATAAGAGAGTTAGAAGATACTAAGAATGATAACCCTTATCAAAAATTAATATTTGTAGCACAAGCTGTAGATAGCTGGAGGATTATACCTAGAGCTTTTTTAGGTGTCTACATGTATTTATTATATTATACCACATTTTGGTTTATGGGACTAGACAATCCTACAATGGAACAATCAGGTTTGATATCTGTTGTTGTAGGTGCAGGAGCTGCATGGTTTGGTCTATATACTAGCACATCTAAAAAACCAGCAGGAGATAAATAAAGTGTCAAGAGGTGATTTAAATAGAGGATTTTTTGGACCATTATTTATATTAGGTTTATTAACAGTGTCGTTTGCTGCAAGTGCCGACCAAACAGGAGACTGTACATCCGGTACGCAGTATTGTGAAGACAATGGTTTGACTACTATTAATACTACGGTGACTACTAATACTAACACCAATAATAATACTAATAATAATACCAACACTAACACAAATACTAACAATAATACAAACGTAAATACTAATACGAACACGTCAACAAATAATAACACTAATGTTAATACATCAACTAACACAAATAACAATGTTAATAGTTCCACATCTACAAGCAGTAGTACCAATACTAATAACAACGTCAACACATCTACTTCGACATCTAACTCTACTGTAAATTCTACAGTAAATCAAAACGTAAATAACAACAGTAATTCTACAAGTAACAATACTAATACTAATAGTAATACTAACGTTAATACATCAACTTCAGATTCAAATGTTACTACTGATAATACTAATACCAATAATAACAATACCAAATCTGATAACACTAACAGAAATATTAACGAGTCTAACTCTACCCAAACGATTAATCAGAATGTAAAAAGCAAAGCACCTCCTGCTTCTGCTATAGCACCTAGCATCATGTCTTATTCACAAGACCTCTGTACTGTAGGTCGTTCTGGTGCATTTCAAGGGCAAGTATTTGGGTTCTCTACAGGAGCAACTGTAACTGACGAGAACTGTGAACGCTTAAAACTTTCCAAGTATCTGTACGATACCGGTATGAAAGTAGCTTCAGTGTCTATACTTTGTCAAGACCCGAGAGTATTTAAGGCTATGGAAATGGCTGGTACTCCTTGCCCTTACCAAGGTAAAATAGGTAAGGAAGCATCAATGGCTTGGGCTGAAAACAAAACTAGAAGACCTGATGTTAAAGACCAAGAAAAACTTTTTATACAGCAATGCACACACGATAGAAACCCTAACAGAGACAAGATAAATAAAGATGTTGTTGGGGCAGTTAAAGTTCTATACACAACGAAAACTAAAACTAAAAGGCAATGCAAAAAAGAATTTTATGCTACGCAGTAGCGTGTCTCTTAAGTCTTAATGTCTTTAGTCAGTATATCTACGAAGACAATCAGTCTTTAATAGACCTTACCAGTCAATCAGGCACAACCAATTTAAACGCATCAGACGACCAGGTTTCCTCTGTATTTAATCTAGGGTTTACTTTTGATTTCTATGGTCAGCCCTTTACACAAGGCAGAATGGCTACCAATGGTTGCCTTCACTTTAAAACTACTGGTGCATACTGCTCAGACTACAGACCTGACCCTCTAACTAATCAATACACTTACACGCTACTTCCTTTTTGGACTGACCTCATAAGAGATAATGGTTCAAAGATGTTAGCTAAAAGTTTTAGTGATAAGACAGTCTTTGGTTGGTATAACATGCGTGAATACAACCGTGCATCTGATAACAGTATTGAAGTTATACTTTGGACTAACGATACTTTTGAATTTAGATATGGTCCATTAGACATTATTAATCACGATGTACTAATAGGTGAGGTAGGAAGTGGTAGCTCTGAAGTCTATCAATATTTGTTTCACGATGAATGTAACGTTGGCTCTACTAACTCTAGCTCTTGTGTTAATACAAACTGGAACGATACATCTTTTAATACGTTATTAGAAAATGGTGGTTCTTTATATGGTGTTGGTACAGGTAATGACATTGATTGTAGTAATCCTCTAAACAACTCAAGCTGTTCAGGTTATGCAGCAGCCTATCAGACACAACAATGCGATATAGACCAGCTATATTCTGAGTCGTGCCCTTATTATTGGGAAGCTTATGACGACCTTCAATGTAATCTAGACCCACAGTACGGACCTTTCTGTCAAGGCTATCGACAAGAAGAATCAGTAGCTTACTTTGTAGAAGAACAAATGTTTGACTATGGTTACGAAGATAGTATGACAGAGTATGACACTTATGAAGATGAGTTTATGTTTGAAGACCTTTTCTTTGAGCCTGAGTATGACACCTTTGAAGAACCTGAATTTATATTTGAAGAAGAAATAATCTTTGAACAGATGTTTTCTTACGAAGAATACTATGAGCCTTTTGAAGTTATGCGTGAATTACCTATGCACGAAGAAGAACTCTTTATGCCAATAGAAGATTTAATGCTTGACGAATTTATCTTTCAAGAAACTTTTCTTGTAGAAGATTACAGAGAACCTGAAACGTTTATTGAATTGGAAACTATTGAAGAACTGGAGGAATGGTTTGAGGAAGAGACAAGGATGGAAGAAGAACTTGCGTTTACAGAAGAACCGGAGGAAGAATTTATTGAGGAAGTATTCGAGGAAGAAGCTGTAGAAGAAGTCTTTGAAGAAATAGAAGAGATGCGTGAAGAGATGGAAGAAGAACGTATCGCTGAAGTAGAAGAAGAAAGAGTAGAAGAACTACAGGAAGAAGAGATAGTTGTTGGTGCTATACTACCCGAAGGTAAGAGTTCAATAAGTAGAGAAATGGCACTGAGTGTTGTCTCGTCTACTTTAAATACAGCCCAAGCTAGTATGCAAGGAACTACATCAGGTAATTCTATCCATGCAACAGGTGGTACGACAGGAGCTTCTAGCGTATCATCATCTAATTCTGGTGGTGGTGTTAGTGTTAGTAATTCACCCAGTATATCTGAACAATTTGCATCCTCAACAGCACAGAATAACCAAGTATTAGACATGAGTTCAAACATCACAAGCTCTACAAGTTCTACAAGTGTTGAAGTTGAAACAGTAGAGACAACGAGTGTCGCAGTTAATACAACACCCACTCAAACTTTGCAAAGTCAAATAGATGTGTCAGTTTCTACAGATGCATCAGCTACCGAAGCTGAACAAACTGTAGCCAATGTTATAGCTCAAAACTTACAGGCTGCACAAGATGATGTTCAAGCTAAACAAGAAGAGACAGGCGAGTATGGGTCAGAAAATACTATCATAGCTTACATGGGATTTGTTCCTAACTTTAATAACTATAGGTTAGTTACAATGCCGGACCAAGATGTGTGGTACGAGTCAACAGATATATATGCCAACAATATGTTGTCAGATAACATCGAAGGCTTTTATCAAATGGCAGGTCAGAGTTTAGAAACCCTGATTGAAATGAGAGAACTACAACCACCACTTTAAATGGCATACTCACAAAAAGTTATTGATAGATTTGAAGGTGTATTAAATAATCCTGATAAATATTCAGTTGGGAGATTTAACCCTAAAGATTTAGAGGTAGGTACTGGTATAGTAGGTGCACCAGCTTGTGGGGATGTGATGAAGCTACAAATTAAATGTAAGCTTCAAGGTAATAAACATATTATTGAAGATGTAAAGTTTAAGACTTACGGATGTGGGTCAGCTATAGCATCAAGTACTATGTTTGTTGATATGTTAAAAGGAAAAACTATAGAAGAAGCTATGGAAATAAAAGATAAAGACATAGCTGATTCGTTGGAGCTACCACCTATCAAGTTACATTGTAGTGTGTTAGCAGAAGAAAGTATAAAAAAAGCCATTGAGGATTGGCAAAGTAAATAATGGAGAATATTATGGATTGGTTACAAAATAAAACAACACAGTTTATTGCATTAGCAGGTATTGTTGGAACTCTTGCAGGGTTTGGATACACAGGTGCAACCTATGTGAATAGAATAGAAAACTTAGAATCAAAAGCTCAACAAGCTAAAGAAACTGAGCAAGGAGTTGATGAGGTTATCAATAGGATTGAAGCGTTAGAAACATCAGTAGAATATATTAATAAAACTATTGATGAAACTATTTTACTTAAGATTAATAACCTCGAGTCTATCAAGTCTGATATGTCAGGCATGAAAGCGGATATCGAAAGTGTTAAGACTGATATAAAAATATTTAAAGAAGAGAATAAGAATCCTTTAGCAGGATAGTTATTTTAAAACATTTAACTCTCTTTGAAAAAAGTTATGTAGTTGTGATAATTTATAATTTCCGTTTCTTAATATAGATTTAATTACGTCTCTCTCGTCTGGTGGAAATATTTCATCCACCATGTCGATAGGTAAAGTACTAAACTCAGTTACTATTTTATTATCTCTTGTCAACAAAACTTTAAAGCTTACTAAATTTGCTTCATTTTTATTAACCATTATTACTCTCCAATTTTGAAAAAGTTATTTTATCTTGCCTACCTCTTAGTCCGGCCTTCATATAAGAAGTTGCCCGGCCCTCAAAAAAGTTCTGATGTTCTACCCCCATTACTTCGTCTAGCCATCCTAAAGGATTCTCACGTTGGTCATAGTTGGTCTTAAGACCTAACTGAAGTAGTCTTCTATCAGCAATGTATCTGTTGTAAGCATACATATCTTTCTTAGTAAGACCTTCAAGGTCTCCCATATCAAACACTAGGTCCAGGAACTTATCTTCTAGTTCTACCATCTGTCTACAAATTTCATAAAGTTCTGCTTTAAAATCATCTGTCCAGATATCAAGGTTCTCTTGAATAAACTCTCTAAACAATTTAGTCATGGCTTCTACATGCATAGACTCATCACGTATAGAGTAAGTAACTATCTGTCCCATACCTTTCATACGTCCAAAGCGTGGAAAGTTTAACAAGATTGCAAAGCTACTAAACAACTGTAGCCCTTCTGTAAAGGCTGAATAGACTGCTAAAGTTTTTGCAATACTTTTCTTATCAGACTTAGTTGTTTTAATATTATGTACGTATTCATGTTTATTTGACATCTCTTCATACTCAGAGAAAGCTTTGTATTCTATCTCAGGCATACCAACTGTATCAAGTAATAAACTATATGCATGTTGATGAATACCTTCCATATTTCCAAAAGCACCCATCATCATTCTTGCTTCAGGTTTTTTAAAGATACGCATATACCTATCATAATAACCGGATGCAACATCTACATCTGATTGAGTAAACAGTCTAAAAATTTGAGTAAGTAAATTCTTTTCATTTGGTGCTAAGTCTTGCCAATCTTTTACATCAGTATGTAATGGAACATCACGAGGTAACCAATGCATTTGGTTTTGTAAATCAAAATAATCAAACATCCAGGGGTTATCAAAGGGCTTGTAGTAATCTCTTTTATCTAATAAACTCATTTTAAAATTCCTGTTGTAATGTTTTTAATTTTTCGTCAGCGTTTGCATATTGTTCTATAAGTTTATCCATAGACTCAATAACATTAGGGTGTTCTGCAACCCCTACTTTGTTTTGAAAGTATACTTCTAGATTAGCTTTTGCTTCAGCTTTTTCTGCTTGGTATTTTATTTCTAAAGCTTGGTGTAATAAGCAGCTCATTTTTTCTCCTTGTTAAATTTATTAACTAAATATTTAAAATTTTCAATTACGTATCCTGCGTAATCTTTTGTTTTATTTAATGGATGATTGTGTTCATCACAGTAATCTAACCACATCCTACTTGTAAAGCCCATAAACTTCTGGCTAAACACGTTATCAAATTCTGATTGTTTCATCTATCCCTCACAAGCTATACATTCAGCATCGTCTAATTTAATACGTTGTACTTTAGTGTTTACATTTTCAACATTACGTGCAGCGTTTGACCTAAAATAATAAAGTGATTTAAGTTTATTCATTCCATACCAATGTACATCATTGACGTACTGCATGTACTCATCATGTACTTCCTGTGGCTCTGTTGCTTTTGGAAGTGTAAAGAAAAGATTAACTGACTGTGCTTGGCAAATAAACTCTTGACGTTTAGATGCATGTTCAACAATCCATATTTGGTCTATCTCATTAGCAGTTTTAAATAATTCTTTTTCATCATCTGTTAATATATCTAGGTGTTGAACTGAACCCTCATTACCTGCAATGTCTTTCCATAATGCTGTTAGTTCATCTTTTTTTAATCCTTTGTTATTTAAAACCTCTTCTAAGTATTTGTTTTTAACTTGGAACGAGCCTGAGAGAGTCTTGTGCGTATAAACATTAGCACGATATGGCTCAATCGAAGGAGATGTCCCACCACATATGATGCTAGAAGAAGCGTTAGGAGCAACAGCGAGTAGATGAGCATTACGCTTACCACTACCACTGATATCAGGTGACTCACCACGTTCGTCAGCAAGTCTTTCAGTTGCTCTAAGCGAATGTCTCTTAATGTGTTTAAATGCTTTGTAATTAAAGCCCGTAGCGTATATACCCTCAAAAGGAATGCTGCGTGATTGGAGATACGAATGGAATCCCATTGCACCAAGACCCAACGACCTTTCTCTATAAGCTGAGTAGGCAGATTTAAGAAACCCTTCTTTGCCCGGCTTAATATGTTTTTGAAACCTTTTAAAATTTGCATTGTATTCTCCTAAGTTATTTGTATCCACAGCATTATCAATGTAATGTTGTAGTACGTTGTCAAGCATGGTAATTAAATCATCAATGAACAGAGGGTTCTCACTCCACTCATCAAAGTATTCTAAGTTTACAGAAGACAAACAACAAACTGCTGTTCTTTCTTCGTTAGTAGGAAGTGTAATCTCAGAACAAAGATTGCTCTGTTTGATTTCTAATCCTAAATCTTTTTGTTCTTTAGGTAAAGCTTCGTTACATGTATCAATGTTTATCATGTAAGGCTCTCCTGTCTCTGCTCTTGCGTTGATAATCTGCCACCACAAGTCTCTAGCATTTACAATCTTAGTAGGCTCATTAGTTTTAGGGTCAATCAATCTAAAGTCTGCATCTTCTTTTATCGCTTTTAAAAAATCATTTGTAATGTTAATTCCATTATGAAGATTTAGATTTTTTCTATGGATATCTCCACCAGAGGATTTTCTCATCTCAATAAATTCTTCAATCTCCGGATGAGATATGTCCATGTACGCAGCATAAGAACCACGTCTTGTAGTACCTTGATTAAAGGCTAACATTTGTGAATCTACAACATGCATAAAGGGGATTGAACCAGTAGACTTACTACCGTGAGTAGTAGAAATACCATTACTTCTAACATCTCCCCAATATCCACCAATACCTCCACCCGAACTTGCCAACCATATATTCTCGTCATAATGAGCAGACAAACCATCACGACTATCAGGTACATAATTGAGGAAACAGCTAATAGGAAGCCCACGACTTGTTCCCCCGTTGCTAAGTATAGGAGTGCTAAACATGAACCAACAATTGGAACTGTAGTGATAAAGTCTTTGAGCCAATTCAAAATCTGTGTGACCTTTGTACGTAGCTGCGAAGACTGATGCTCTTGCGAAGGCTTCTTGTGCATGTGTTTCATTCTCCCATAAGTATCTATCCTTAAGTGTGTCAAGGCTAAACTTATCTAATAGTTTTTCATTACTGTAATTAATTTTTATACCAAGATATTCCTTGATACCTACTTTATCATCAACCATTTTGTGACTCCTTATCATGTATGTCTAACATAATTATACCATAGTGTAATATTTTTAATAAATCTTTTTTGTTTTTACCGTCTTTATTTCCATATCGTTTAGCATACTTCATAATGTTTCCAATACAAAAACCTTCACCATGTCCGGAGTCAATAATTATATCTGTTGCTTGATACTTATCAGAAGCATAGTGCTCATTGTATGTACCATCAATGTATCCTTTAAGTTCTTGTATTGAATGTCCTTCGTTAAATTTATAGCTCATTATTTTTCCACTCCTTCGGTAAAGTTTCTTCACTATACCATCTAAAATTATTTTTCTCTGCCCATTCAGCGTGGGTTCTTTTTGTTCCATCTTTTCTTTTCTTAGCATAAGGCATGGGAGCAAAAGGTTTTTGAAATAAAAATACTAATTCAAATACTCCTATCTGTTCTTCTAAAGCTTCTCTTATCCAAATGTATTTACTGTATTCAGTATAGTCCCAAAACCTGCCCTTTGCTTCTAACAATATAGTTTGACCATTAATAACTTTTATAAAGTCGGGTTCATATTTATGTTCAACAACATAATCTATATAATTATTATGGTGTTCCCAATCTTTTAAAACAGATTGATGTATATCATATTCCCATCTACTATCATAGCCTTTAGGTACGTTAGTTTTTTTTGGCCTGGGTTTTCTAGGTACTCTTTTAGGCATCAGTGAACCACTCTATCAAGATTTTGTTCAACATGTGCAGCTAACAAAGTTGATAAGTTCTGTAGAGTTTGGTTATCAAAACAATCTAATGATTCCCCTTCTTCTTTTAACACTTCACCCATAGCTATAATTGCTTTTTCTAAATCAGATTTCATTTGTTAAGTCCTTGACAGTTATGTCGTTTAAGTTTTTAGTTTTAATTAATTTTTTAATTTTTTGAATAATCCATTTCAAAGAAAATGATGATAGCATAAATTTACCATTAGCAAAAACATGTGTTTCTTTTGGAACTAAATCATAAGCTTGTTGTAATGTAAGTTTGTTTGCTTCTTCTTCTGGAATTAAAGTTTTAACCCAATCAACTAACAAGACTAAAGATTTTTTTCTAATTGCTTTTGCTTTTCTACCATTCATAATATCTCCTGAACGTTTGGAACTTTTTGTATATCAGTAAAGTAAACTGGCCCTTTAGCATATTCAAAAACTCGTAAGCCTTGACCATCATTTGATTCTTTATGACACTCATGTTTGTAAGGACACCAATTACATTCTCTTGCAAGTTTCATATTACCACTTTTACCTTCTGGGACAGGGTCATAACAAAAGATAGGTGGTGTTTTTCTTTTAATAATTTTCTTGACTGTTTTAATTTTATCTTTGATGTTAGGTTTATCTAACTCTTCTGGTTTAAATAAAGTTAGCTCTCCGGATTCTTTATTTAAAACTAAGAACCCACCTTTAGATGTTTGTTCTGCTTCTTCATAACCCGCAAGTTGTGCTAAGTATCCAAAGGTATCTGATTCTACAAGTGTACCATCTTTAAACTTTTTAAAAGCAAACCCAGAAGCAGTCTTTACGTCTACTACTTCACCATCTATCTTACAGTCCATGTGACCTTTGATACCATTGACTGATACTTCTTTTTGTTGTGAGTCTAGCTTATGTCCAGAGAGTTTAACAAAAAATAAAACCAATACTTCTAATAGATGTCCATATAAAAACTTAATCAAAGTACTAGGTTCAAACTCAGTGATTCCTTCTTTCTTTAAGTTCATATCATACCACAACTGTCGTTGAGGTTTGCCTATGTTAGACATACGAAGAGTATTAACATTAATTTTATCTGCACCTCTTGGTGTTGCCCATTGTTTTAATGCATCAGCCATGTCTTGACCAAATATTTTTAAGTCTTTATCAGTTAGTTTTATATCCTGGCCTTTTGTTAAAGCTGAGATAGTAGAGTAAATATCTTCTACAACTGTATCAACTGTTTTCTTTTTTGCCATCTTCAAACTCCTTGAATGCTTTAATCACATCAGATGAAAAAAGCTTTTGTAAATTAACTAAGTACATTTGACTTGCGTTATGGTCTCCACCAGATACAGTTCTAAATGTATCAAGTTTATCAACAATAGTTCTAAGAACATCAGTCTTAAAAACAAGTGTGCAATATTCATTGTCTCCAACACAAAGATTATGAAACCAATAATCTGATTCAGTTGCTTTGATACCAGAAGGTTTCCCATAGCTTTGATATTCAATTGCTATGTTACCAGTCTTCATCCACATACCACGTTCAGATTTAACTTCTACCTTTTTATTGGTAAGCATTTCTGCTACTTTATCTTCTCTGATTGTACCATACTCTAAGTCTATATCAAACTTCTTTCTGTTTTCTTTACTTGGTTTCATTATTATCTACTCCCATCATCATAAAAACTACCATCACTAGACATGTAAAGACCCTCACTTATATAAGACCATTCTTTACCATCATCTAACATATAAGTTCCAGGTCCGTTATCAAATTGTGAATATAAATTTCTTATTGCTTCTAAAGCTTCGTCATCGTCTTTACTAAATCTAAGACCATCAAGTCTAGGTTTAGCGTTTAATAAAAATCTTGTATAAAAATCTACAATACCTGTTGCATTGTAATGTTTGGGAGGGTAACCATCCCCAGCATACCAGGGAGCCCATCTTCCAGTAGTATAATAGTAACAATATTTCTGAGTATTGTAGTAAATCCAAAGCATTCGAGCACCATCACGAACGACAAAATCAATATTTTTATTCTTTAAAAATTTAATAACAGATTTTAAATCTTCTTCTGTGTAATGTTTAAAAATTACTTTACCTTTAGAATTAACTCTATCAAATTTCCAGTTGTATTTTTTAGTGGGTTTCACTCCAATTACCTCCTATCTTGTATTCACCATCCATAGGACAACGAAGCTTTAAATGTTCACCTGCCTTGATAAGACTATCAACAGCAAGTTGACCTGTAAATTCTGCTTGAGATTCTTTGACTTCTATCTGCCACTCATCATGAATGTTAGCAACAAACTTATAATCAATTGTGTTTAGTTTTAAAAGGTCTTCGAGTAAGACTAATCCTTGTTTCATAAGAATAGAACCACCACCTTGAAGTAAAGTATTTAACGCTGCATGTTTGTGTCGTAAGAATATTTTTCTACCATCTACCCCTTTGAGGAATCCTTTCCCTGCTGCTCTTTCAATCCTTCCTTTAAGAGATTTAAATGCAGGGTTACCACTAAGAAAGCGTTCTCGCAATCTCTTACCTTCGTCTCTGTTTCCTTCAACAACGCTTCCAATCTTTTCATCTCCGGCCCCGTAAATGAGGGCATAGATGAAAGTTTTTGCCTGGTCTCTTGATTCAAGTCCTGCAAGGTTTTGGTTAGTCGTGTGAATGTCCCCATTAATGATTTCATTTATATACTCCTTGTCAGCCATGTAGTGTGCTAACATTCTTAATTCTAATTGACTTGCATCTACACCTACAAGTTTGTATCCTTCTTCAACAGTCCAACAAGACCTACACTCTTTACCATATGGACTGTAAACAGCAGGTACTTGAGCCATATTAGGACTTCTATGTGCCATACGACCAGTGATTGTACCTAATGTTATAACACTAGCATGTACTCTACTATCTTTTTTGCCTGTAAGCTCAAAAGCATCTATCCACGATTCAACTTGAGCTGCTCTCTTTTGTAAAAGTAAATACTCAGCAATTAAATTAGCTTCTGGTATATGAGTTATTAATTTTAATGTTCCCTCATCTACAATAGGTTGACCCGTTGGAGTAAAACGTTTTGGTTTCCATCCAAAATCTTTTAAGTACTCCCCAATTTGTTGACGTGAACCTAAGTTAAACTCTTTTAATTCTTTTCTCATGAAAGGAGTAAGGTCTTTTGTTTTAACTCGTTCTTCGTATTCTATATTAGATAGGCCGGATTTAGAAAGCTCTCCATCTTTTTTAAGTTTAGGTTGTACTTCTTTAACATCAACCCACTTAGGTTTAAATGTTCTATGTACTTCTTCTTCAACTTCTTTTCTTCTTTTGTTTAAAGAACTAAGTAAAAAAGTTGCTGACTTTTCATCAAAGTAAAAACCATTAATATGTTGGTCAGTAATTACTTTGGCAACAGAATGTTCAAGCTCAATAGATTGTTTGGAAAACCCAGGGCTTTCTTTTCTTAATGCTGAAAGAACTTTCTTATTTATAACAGTATCTACTTGACATCTCTTTAACATCTCCGGACTATACTGAGTCCAATCTGCATGTTCTACTTTTTGTACACCACCTAAACGATAACCCCATGCTTCAATACCATGACCTCCCTCTCTAGTGGGGTGGAAAAGTCTTGACAGGGTCAAGGTATCAAGAGCTTCTGTATGTTTATACAGGTCCACCCCTTTAAGTTTTTTTATAACTGGTATATCAAAACCAATAATATTGTGACCTATTATCTTATCGGCTTGGGATAAAAATTTAATACCCTCATCAATTTGATGTGGTTCAAAAGAATACATTTTATTATTCTCATCTATTGCAACGATACAAAATATAGTTGTAGCTTCAGGTCGAATAATTTCAATGTTCTTCTTGGCTTCCTCATCCCAAACTTTTTCTTTGAAATCAAAAAGTAAACCATTTGTTTCTATATCAAAAACTAATTCCATAATTACTCCTAAAAAGGCATTAAGTTTTCTTCCTCATTGCTCATTAACTCTTCATCTGAGTATTCAGTTAAACGACCAGAGTCTTTATCATATACTAAAGACGTAGCCATACCTACATCACCTGTGTATCTTGACTTAAGTATACGAAGTTTTGTTGTCCTCGCTTCTAAATCATCATCTGATTGTTGATTTCTTTCAAGTGCTATAACACAATCAGACAACTGTCCTATACTATTAGACCCACGAAGATGAGATAGACTTACTTCAACTCCATTTTCGTGACCTTTGTTTCCATCAACTCTTCTTAAGTGAGATACCAATATTAATCCGGCCCCGGTTTCTTCAACCAAACTTCTAAGCCTAGTCATAATATTATCAATGGCTCTTCTCTCGTCTCCCTCTGCTAATGCACTGACTAACATATGAAGATGGTCAACAATAACCCACTTACAATCACATCCAACAATAAGATATCTAAGCTTTGCAAAGATATCATCTATCTCATTTGTTCCAAAGTGAGCATGAATAAATACTTTATCATTAGAAAATATCTTATCAAACATATTCATAATCGTTTCTTTATCAAACTTATCTCTCTCCTGGTCCACGTATAACCTAGAGTTAGCTTCAATAGAAAGAATACCATCCACTGTACGCTTCCAATCCTCTTCTAATGCAATGATACCTACATTATCATTAGTATTTTTAACCAACCAATGTTCAAGCTCTCTAGTGATACTAGACTTACCAAGTCCTGTTCCACCTGTTAAAGTTACGAGCTCTCCTTGTCTTAAGCCATACAGTTTTTTATTTAAACCCTCCCAAGGATAGGGAATGCTTTCTTTTCTTTCACGATTAAGAAACTCAGCTTGTTTTTCTGATACACGAATGATGCCACTAGGCGTATAAACTTTTGCATCCCACCAAGAACTAGTAAACTCTTTAAAGAGTCCTTTGTTCAACATATCGTTAGCATCTTTGTACCCATTAGGCAACGTTACTATCTTTGCTTTACCTGGTTTTAATATAGTTGCTACTTTTTTAGCAGCTTCTTGGCCTGGTTTGTCTTTATCAAAACAAAGAACAACCTTATCAAAGCTTTCTACATACTCAAGGTTTTCTTTAATGTCTTTAACTGCTGCTGCTGCACCTCTAACAACGGATACGACAGCCCACTTACTACCAAGTAGTTCATAGGCTGCCATAGCATCGCACTCTCCCTCTGTTATGGTAAGATACTTACCTCCCTCTTTGAATAACTGTTGACCGAAAAGTCCAACACCATTAGGTGATACATCAAAAGAAAATTTCTTATCCCTGACGTATCGAATTTTGTTAGACGTAAGCTCATTGTTAATATATAAAGGATATATATGTTGAGCTAACGTACCATTAGAATCATAGACAACTTTGACACCATACTTTTCAGCAGTCTCCTTTGCTATGTTTCTATCTGTTAATTTTGCGAACACACCACCATGTGCATTCAGTTCTTTTATTGTTTCCTGCATTTTAGCATTCTCCTGATTAAGATTAAAAGAAGAGTCTAGATTAGGAAAAAATTTTTGACAACTGAAACATTTACCAGAACCATTCTCGTTTATTGAAAGAGCATCGCTGCTTCCACAAGCAGGACAAGGTTGATGATACTTTACAAATTTTAAATTGTTTTCCATGTTTGACCCAAAAAAAAGCTAGGCACAGAACTTAATCTGTGTCCTAGCATGGTTAGACTTAAGAAGACTTAGACTTAGATGGTTTCTTACCACCTTCCCAAGCTTCGTTTACATCAAGAGTTGAAGGGTCGTCTGCAATATAGTGCCCCTTCTCATCTCGTGCTCTTGTAGGTTCTACTAGAGCTTCGTCTCTTGGTCTGAGAACATCGCCCAATCTAGTTTCAAAAGTATTAACTAGAATTTGAGAACCTTCTGAACATAATCTATGATGGTTAATCTTAGCAATTAAAACACTAGTTTCTAATTTGATTTTTTCATCACTGATATTGTCTATCTCATAGACATTGTCTTGGATAGTAATTTGCATTAGAACTCCTCACCACCTTCGATAGTATCAAACTCATCTCCATCTCCGGCTTTATAAGAAATTAATTCTTCTACTTGCATAGCTTGAAAGTCCAGGCCCTTGAAAGTTCCAAACTTATTAGTGGCTTCCCACTCATTGTATTGAACTCTAACCTTAGAACCATTCCCAACGTTTTCATCCATTGGAACTTTATCAGCATCCATTAGTAATGGTGCTTTACGAACCATTCCATTTGGACCATTGACTTTTCTTTTAAAGTTAATAGACCGACCAACAACTTCATCATTGACTGTCAGTTCTTTAACCCTGAAGCCACGACTTTCAAAGTCATTTGCCACCTCATCACTTACTACTAAGTCCACTGTATAACAGGGTTCGAACTTGGTATTAGGTGTTCTTACACTAGCCCAATAGGCTATTCCTTGTTGTATTGCCATTTATTTTCTCCTATGGTTTGGCATTATTGCATTAGTTATTATACACTTGCTGACTAAAAAGTCAACCCTTTTCGTTGAATAAATCAACAAAACTTATTACATCATTGGATGGTAATGTGACTGTAAAAGTATCCTTTTCTGGATTATAATTTACTTCATAACCAACCTTCTCTGAATACATATCTTTATAATTATCGGTAGTAAAATTTGTAAAAATTCTGTATTCATCACGAGTTAAAACTCTTGTTTCTTTTTCTGGGTTCATATAAAGATACATCTTTTCTCCTAGTTTGTAATTAATTTTTGTATATATTCTTTGGCCAGTTTAGAACAAAGTTTATTATACTCTTCTTCGTTTAAATATTTATATGGTAGTCGTGGTATCGTTTTCATTTTCAAAAATACTTTTATTGTTTAGTGGCAGCACCTCACAAATATAATTAGTTCCGGCATAAGTATCCACTACATACTTTTCAGCTTCGTCTCTGGTATCAAACAAACCAACAGAAGTTTTTTGTACGAAGTGTGTGTTGCTGTCTCCAAAACTTGAAACAATAATATACTTTGGTTTATCTACATTTAAGTTTACTACTTCTCCCATCAGTCTTTATCATCATCATCATCATCATCTAATCCCATGATAACAATTTTGTTATCAACATATTCTTTACCAAACTTGTCTTCAAGTTTTTCTTTTAGTTTTTTATTAAATTCTTCTACACTCATTTACCTTGCCCTCGATATTTTTTAAAGTTGCTTTTCTTATTCTTATTCATGGTAGAGAAAGCAACATTACCTCTACCTTGACTTGTCTTCTTACCTCTGCCTTGAGTAGCAGATGTATATACAGATTTATTCCACGTCTTCGCCATACCTATTCTCCACTATTGTTTTCTTACGACTATCTCTAAACTCTGTAATTCTTTTACCATCGGCATAGTCTATAGTTTGTTTAGTCCATATTCCATCCTTAAACCTGGTGTCAATAGCTACAACAGACTTAGCTCTTTTCTCTGCTTCAAGAAACTCTTTTTGACGTTCTACCTGTTCTGAAAATTCTGTCATAATTTTTTACCCTCTATTTTTACTGACCAATTATTTTGGCTGTGAATTGTATCAAACTTTACACCCAGAGACTTACGAACTCTGTCCTCTTGTAAACTAATTTGATTTAAAATTTCTTCTTGTTCTCGTTGAGTAGCGTGTTGATAATTATCATCAGTATACTCTTCCGGATTGTCATATAACTTTGTCATATGTTTATATGCCATATGTTTTGCATAAGTTTTAGCTGTCACTTTTTTATCATTAAGAATAATCATTCTTAGATTATATCATAACTTTTTTAAATACAGAAACATTTGACATGTTTTCTAAAAAGAACTTGCGATAATTACCCTCATGGTCTATGCAACCACAGACTAAAATATCATCATCATCATTGTATTTTAAATCAGAAATAGTTTCTAAGACTCTCCTTTCGTGATTTCCTAAGTCTCCTGGTTCTTTATTATTAACTTTGTAATAAGTAAAAAACAAACCATACCCTTTAAAGAATGCAGTTGCTACTGCTTTTTCCATTCTACTACAAGCTTCAAAGCTCCCGCCTAGTGTGTGTGTTTGTTCGTCAGTTTCAAACAGTGTTTCCACTAGTCCACCGCCACAATATTTTTCACATAAATACTACCTGTTTCATCAAACAAGCCTACTTCTGAACCTTTAACATCAACAAGTAAGGTTTTCTTTAAACCTTTTCCTTGTTTAATACTTTCCAGAGCTGTCGCCCTTGTTAAAATACCTAGCTGATTAGTTATTAAGTTCGTTCCCTTTTTAATTTTTTCTAAATTATAAATCATATTGCCCTCGCATTTATTATATTATTATCAATTACAAAGCCTGAAGTATCCTTCTTGGCTTCACCCTTTTCAATAAGTCCAACCACCACTTGAGTTTCATCTAAGAACCTCATGTCATGCTTGTCCCCATCAATTACTTTAAATCCTTTGAACACTTCAGGTAGAGCTTCCCTAAATACAACTGCTATGTTGTTGGAGACATTTTTAATCAGAGCAGCGTACTTACTATCAGCTTCTGAATAACTCCAGGTTAGATGATAGTTAGGTATATGCTCTACCTTTCGTGTTGGGATTTTTGTATAGTCATAGAACTGTATCTGTGGAAACATGGTAAAGATGTTGTCATGTCCCTCTACTTTGATATGTTCCCATTGAATATCTGATGTGCCATTTAATCTAAGGGCCGGTTTCTTATCTTTCCTTGCACATTCTCGTAAAAATGTATGGACATCTTGAACAAGTTGTCTCATGAATTCGTCTTGGTCATTTAAAAATAACAAAGACTTTCTAATCCTGGATTGTTGAACATTAGAAAATTTACCATGTCCTGAAGTATTTAAACAAGCTTCACTACAACCTGCTTTTTTAGCAAAGGGACATAGAGTTCTCTTGCCATCTGCTAAATCATCAGGTGCTAAATACATTATACGACTAAAGTATTTGTCCGATAGCTTGTTGCTCTTTTCAATCTTGGTACTACCTTGTGATAGTAAATTATATTTAGGCATCTTAATTCTCCTCGTAATAAAATTCTTCTGCTTGCTCTAAAAGATTTTCTACTCCATATAATTGATGGAGTTCATTTTGCCATTGTGGTTCTTCAGGCTCAGATTTAATTGAATTTTTAGCTATACCAATTAAACATCTAACAACCTCTAATGCTGTTTCTAATTCTTTGCTTTCTTTTTTATGAGTTAGTTTCATCTTCTACTCCTTCTGTATATTCATTAGCATCGTCTTCGGAATAACCTTTTTCAGATACTAACCACTCTCTAAAATCTTTTAAGTTATTAGGTATGTCTTTCTCATAAGAATCAGCTGCGATATCTATTAAAAATTCTCTAGTGCCAGACTGAAAGGCGTTATCAACATCATCAGTTGCCCAATCTTCTGCCCACTTTCTTTTAAATTCTTGAAATGTTTGTTTAGGCATTGTCAATCTCCTCTAAATGGTGTATCAAAGCATACAATCCTGCTTTAATACCTGAATGTTCTGATTGAGTATGACTATCATTAACCCATTCATCATCTGAAATAATGTCTTCTGCAATATTTTTTATTTGCTCAATCGTTATCATGTTGCATCTCCTTTGATAATTTTTGTAGTTTAACTACAAGGTTTTTTCTATGTTCTTCCTGTGCAAACTCAAAGTCTTTGGTAGACATAGCTTGACTACAATGCTGAGATAAAAACTCAATCATAGTTATTGGTACAGGTCTATCAATATTGTCATAACAATACTGTAGACAATCATCTTCCAAGTCTGGTCGACTATCAAGTACCCATAGTTCATGCACATTATCCCTCATGTTATCCATGATGGTGCTGTTGGTTTCATTGCTCATTAATCTAACTCCTGAAGCTGTTTGTAAGTCATATTCTTATACTTGTTAAACAAATCTTTTATAAATTTAGGAACATTTATCTGTTTAAAAGAGTTCATCATAATGTCTCTTTCAACTGCTTCTTGATAACAACCATAGCTATCCCATTCAATTCTCAAAGGAACATGATATGCTTGATAAGGAATTTCAATACCTGAATTATATTGAAATCCTTTTCTACGATTGTAGTTTCTTATTTTGTTTTGAAGTTTCATATGTCTAACCCTTGATTCATCTTTTAGTTTTGTTATTTCAAGGTCTAATTCAAACAGACTCTTACGTTCACTATCAAATACTTGGTACTCTTTAGTTTGTTTTATTCTTTCTAATTTTTTTAGATGGTGTTGTTCCATTAACTTTTTTATTTCGTTTGAGATAAAGTTTCTCTCTTTAGCTAGTAGTCTCATAAATATATTCTCCATTTTCTAGTTTAAATTCGTCAGTAATATTACCCCATTGGTCTGCCATTGCAACTGCAATGCCCTCAAAGGTTTTACTTCTAACATGACTGCGTTGTTCTTTAGGAAGTTTCCAAGTTTCATAGTGCCACTTAGACATTCTCTTGCCATTCTTCATTTCAACCATCTCTGGTTCAACAACTTCTGTGTGTTTTAACTTGGGAAGATTCTTCAACCAAAGGCAAGTAGTTTTCATGGTGGCATGACCAAACTGATAAGGCTGTATAATCTGCTCAGGCTTTCTAATCTTGCTTGAGATTACACTAACCGGATTTTCAATACAGATGCGTTCAATGGGGGCATCCATAAGTTGCTGTACAAACTCTAAGGCTTCCTCTTGTAATGACCAAGGCTTACGACCTTCAGTAAACCATCTTGCCCCACTTACAGCTAAGTGAGTACAAGGTGGATGAGCAATCATTAAGTCCCACCCCTCGTTGATAACCTCTAACACATCTTGTTGATAGTGTCTTTGTCTATACCCAACCATATCTTTGTTAAGATACTTACTTTCGCAAGGTAAGATATCGCAACTGTGTGCATCATGACCTCGTTTTAAAAACTCATCACGAACTGCCCCGCTATATTCACAAGCAATTAATACTTTCATTTTTGTCTCCTATTTTAATTTAATATTATTTAAATATGCTATACCTTTTTTATTTAAACTATAATCAACTTCAACTTTTTTATTATAAAAAGTATTGAAATTATAACCATAAGTTGACATACAATCTTGTCTTGTATTAACAGTTCCATCTTCAGTATGTATTCTATAATTTGGATTTCCATTTAAAGAATTTTCAAGTCTTTGAATACTTTTAACAATAGTAATAATTTTCATTTTGTCTCCTATTTTAATTCCTGGTTTAACTTTTCTTAAAGCTAATAACAACTTCATCCCCATGAATGTTTTCATAAGAACGAATTGAATGACTAAGATTGCACATGTTATCTTGAATATCTTGCAAGTCTGACAACCTATCATGTTCTGCTTTCATCTTAGAATCATAGTCAGGTTTTTCATCAATGTAAAGTGCAATGCGTTCTGCTTCGTTTAAAGGTTTTGAATCATGCCATTCTTTACCTCTTGGTCTACCTCTAAATTGATATCTAGTTGTAAGAAAAGCATTAGCTTTTAACCATTCATAAACTTCATAGCCATTGGTCAGAGGTTTATCTAAAGGGCCGGTTGGAATATCTAAAGGATTTCTTGGGGCAATTTTAAACTTTTTAGCGTTAGTTTTTACATTTATTTTATACGACATTTTTATCTTTTGGTTTTAAATTAATTAGAAAATTCATTGACTAGCTGTTCAATGAGTTCATAAACATTAAAGTCTCCACTAATAGTTTGCAGTCTAAGTTTAGTAGTTAACTCTCGTTTTATTTTACGAGATAAATTCCAAACTATTTTACTAATAGGAACACAATTACTATAATGACTGTACTCTAAATGAAAACCTTGATTTTCTCCATAACTATCTGTTGTAAGATTATTATCTTTTTGAAAAGTTGAAACAATATTATTTAATGATTCTTTTTCATCTTTAATATTTTGTTCAAGCTCTTCAACTTGTTTTTTAAGTTGCTGAATAGCATTTAACCTATCTTGAATTTTACTTTGTAAAGATTGGACATCCTTCCGAGTTTTAAACTCCTGGAGTTTTTTATCTTCTATTTTTGTTATGACCTCTTCAATAATTAAGTCTTGGTCTTTTACTCTCATCTGTGCCATGTTATACCTCCTTGATAGTATAGTTAGCGTTAAAAAATCAGTGCTAGTTAATTTGTACCCATCAACTAGCAAGTGGGAATTTCAAAAAAATATCTTAAGCGTATCTTTAAGTCGGGCGAGTTCGATGCACATTATTTTAAATTATTACTTGGTGGTCTTTCTCGAATAGTCCCTTGACATAGCAGTTTATTTATAAGACTTATAATGCTTATCTCTTTTAAGCTATGACTGTTTAAAATCAGTGGTAGTTTTATTCTCCGAAGTAAACTACTGCCGAAGATGTCAAGCGTATAAAACTTAAATAACATCATTAAAAGGCTCATGATTTAAAATCTTCAGCTTCATTTCTTCAGATAATTCATCAAACCATTTTAAGTCTTGATTGTTTTCTTCCATCTTTTGAATAGCTTCAGAACCTGTCATGTTAAACCTTTCTACTAAATGTACAAATAAAGTAGCTCCTGTTATTGCAATTGTTTGCATAATTATCTCCTATTAAATTGTTGAACAGTCCAAACAGTACCCATTCAAATCTTCCATTTATTAGTTAGTTGATTAGTTAGGAAGTTTTCAACTAATCGTTTAGTGGTAGTTTTTGTTTTCAAGAGCCAAACTACCAAAACTCATGCAGTTTCAGTTATATTATTTTAAGTCATATAATTGGACGCAACGTTCAAGAACGACTGTGCTAGTTTTGAAATGGAACTAGCAAACCATATAACCAGAAAGTGTTTTATGTCGACTTGTAGTTTCACAAGGATAAAATATGAAAACAAAATCCCTTGTGTCTTTCGTTGGAATCTTTCAACTTACATCCGGTTAAAGTAAAAATATAAGGGAGTTGGCTAAGAAGTTATCTGCTATTATAATGTCAGAGTTGTACATCAATAGGTTATTTACTCCAAAATTACCCTATCAAGTCGTCAAATATTTTTACAATTCTATAAAGCTCTATAGAGATATAGTATAATACTAAAAGAATAATAAAGATTATTGTTTAGTATTTGTATAGAGATATATAGTTAAATAGACTAGCTAGTCTGTCTAGCCTAGCCTAAATCCATTGTGGCATAGTTCGTGGTGGTCTGTCAAGCCCCCCATTTCGTTATCCTCTACTGTTAGTTCAACACCTAACTCAGTTTCTATAACAGTTTCTAACTGACAACCTTTTAAATTGTAGTTTTTTAAGTGATAGAAAATTACTTCATCTTTAGGATTAAACTTTTGTAGAATTTTTATAAGTTTTTCAACTTTCATCTTTAAACTCCCATTGGCAATGCATAAATACATTCCCAAGGATTATTACCTAATGGACTATATTTTAAATCCCTGGCCCTTAAATTAACTTGTCTTAAACCTGTAGGTAAAGTATAAGGTAAACAAGTTGTATGTCTTGGGGACTGTGAAGTATCAGTAATTTCTGATATGAATATATCATTCTTGCAGTCCTCGTTATACTTCTTAGCCTTGTCTAAGTACTTAGTATAGTTTTTAGAATTAATCTTCTTAATACTCTCAGTATCTCTAAAGCCTTGTTCGTTAAATTTTTTATATGTATATGTTATAATTAACATGGTTATCTCCTATTTTAATTATGTAGCTACTGTGTGTTCTGCTACCTTTTCCTAGCATGGCACGTTCCCAGATTTTTGTCAACCCCCCTCGAAAAGCCCACAACCACAAGGCTTTGCGAGGATTGGCATAGTGTTTATATGGCCGGGTATAACTAACTTGTTTTAAACACTCCACCAAAACTGCATTCTCGTGTCGCTGTTCTAAATACCAGGTTAAACTAAGCCAACCCAAAAATTGCATACTCGTGTAAATATTCTTAAACCGGGAGTTTAACCTCTTCCGGTTGTTTTTAAATAATTTTAAATAGAAGTAAAAACAAGAACAAAAAAGACCATGAAAAATTAGGTCTTGCAATAATTTTTGATTGCTGTATCTTTGGGGAATGAAAAGAAATAATTCTTTTCTGAAATTGTCTTGATATCTAATAAATTGATGGACTTAAAAATATGAAAAAGAAAACTACAACTAAAAAAGCTTTTACTAAAAAGCTATTAAGTAAAGAAGCAACCAATTTAATTTATAGAAGAATTAATAGTGTTGCTTTTCATTTAGCGAATGAAACAAGCAATGCCCCATCTGATACAGCTTTAAGAAAAAAAATGTATTTTGATTTACAGCGAAAAGTTAGAGCGTTGATGGTTTCATACGATAGTGAAAAGAAAAGAGCTACTCAAATAATGGATGGCTCTAAACTTGATACTTTGCTGAAAGCAAAAAGCATTCCATCAACACTTTTAGGAAAAGCAAAAACAACTGCTAAACCTAAAGCAAAAGCAAAAAGAATATAATATGCTTCATATTAATTATGCTAATGGCATTACGACAGAACACGATAATGTTGTTGATGCTTTATTTGTAATGCGAAATATAGTAAATCTTTATAGAACTACTGTAAAAAATGTTATCGCTGAAAATGAAGAGGACATCGAAGAATTAAGATGCACCGCTTTGTTAATCAATGGTAAGAATGATAATAAAAAATACGCTTTCAAATTTTCTGACTAATGCATATTAAAATTACTAGAACAGCGAAAGACATTCATGGGAATGCTAGAGCTTTCAAGGTTAGGATTGATGGAAAAAAATATCCTCTTAAGCATGGAGCTTGGTTTTTCGTGGATAGTAAAGAGCAAGCTGAACAAGAAGCATTAAAAGAAATGTTAAAAGTTCAACATCAACATGCATTTTATAAGAGAATACAAAAACAAATTTTAAACAGCGAGGTGAATTTATGAACTAATAAATATACTTAAAATTAAAGGGGCTTTTTAGTCCCTTTTTTTTGTTCTAAATTTATTAAACTTCTAAGCTCTTCTAAGGCTCTTTAATAATTCAACTAATACCATATAACCTATTTAATTTTTTAAGCTCTTAAACAAGCTCTAAAGAGCTTCTAAAGTGTAATTAACACTAAGTTATTTAATGAGAAGTTAAGGATTAACGAATACCACCTATCAAGAACACTTAAACCGCCACAGCTCAATTAGTTATAAAAGCTTTGTAAAGTCTGTTAAGGGTTATTAAATTAAAATACAGCTTCACAGCTTGTTATTTTTCATTGTTAAGACTTAAAAAACCTTTCAAGACTTCAAAAACTTTTAAAACTTCACAAAAAAACCAACAAAGTTTTTAAAGTCTTCAAAGTCTTTAGAGTTTAACTGTTTTTTTATCAAGATTTATCAAGATTAAAAAGTCTTGATAAGGGGTAGGCAGAGTACCGCCCCCGGTCCCCCATATATATACTAAATCTTATACATTTCCAGGGATTTTCAAGTGTTAAGTTGGAGACTCAACAGGCTTGGTCGGGCTTGTGTAACTTTAAAGTCTATAAAGTACCTGTTATTGTGGGGGTGATACTTGTTACTATACAAACCCTGGGGGACCTAAAGGTATTATATAGGTATATTTCTAGTTTGTCAAGCCCTTTAGAGAATATATTTATTTTTTTATAAAAAACTTGACAAATTTATATGAGCATGTATAATAAAGGTATGCAGAACTTACCTTCAGAACGTAAATTAACAGATAAACAACAAAGTTTTCTGAATAATCTTATTGAAACTAAGGGTGACTTAAAGCTTTCAGCCGAACTTGCAGGATACTCCGGCAATCACTATCAAGTACTAAAAAGTTTAAAAGAAGAAGTAGTAGATTTAGCCCAAAACGTACTTGCAAGGGAAGCCCCTAAAGCTGCTTTTAAGTTAGTAGAAGTTATGACATCAGAAGATTCCATACCACAAGCTAATGTTAAACTACAAGCAGCACAGACAATCCTAGACCGTGTTGGTTTAGGTAAACATGATAGAGTAGACGTTAATCATAACGTTAATGGTGGGATATTTATTCTACCAGAAAAAGAAACTATAAATCTTAAAGCAGAAGACGGGGATTATGAAGAGATATGTACATAATTTAGTTTACTTTTGTAAAAAGTACCCACTAGAAGCTTTTTTACTTTTAGTAGCAGGGTGGTGTATAGGTTTAATCATACAATGAAAATATTTTTAACAGAGATAACAGCTTATGGGACAACGTTTGCAGGACCTAACATTGTTGCTCCAACGTTTGAAACAGCAGAAGTTGCAGCAGCTCAGAATAACTTGGTTGTTGTTGGGGAGCTTGATAGTATTTATATTGATGAATCAAATGTTCAGCACGACAACGTAGTTCAATTGGACGATTATAGGAATTTACATTAATGTTAAAATATATATTTACCTTATTATTGATAGCTGGTTGTGTACACACACCTGAAGTAAAACAAAAAGAATGGAACGATAGATACGACCCCAGCGAGTGGCGTAAACAATTTGAAAAGTGTAGAGACATTCACTATGCTCCTTATCCTGAAGAAATAATATTAGACGAATGGAGAAAATGTATGGATGAAAAAGATTATGGGTAAACAAATAGGAAGCGAAGAAAAGCCAATAACATTTAGGTCACCAATATATAAAAATACACACGGAAGTAAGGGTGCTAATCCCAGACCCGGATTCTATACACAAGACTATAGAGATAACTGGGATAGAATATTCGGTAAAAAGAAAGCCGAGGAGAATAACAATGACAATGATTAAAAGATGGTTAGAAAAAATAAAAAACTTTCTAGCTCCAAAGAAACAAACAACCAAGAGGAAAACAAATGTTAAAAGAACTACTAGAAAAAAAAATAAATAGTATGATTGAAACCAATGACCTTACAGACATGCAAGTCTGGGGTATTATGTGTGGTATAGGATTTATATCAGCATTTATTCTTATGTGGATTATATAATGAACAAAGGATGGTATTGGGATGATGTAACTAAACAGCTTTATAAGTGGGATGACTTAATAAAATTACTAAGAAAAAGAAATGACAATACCTCCGGAGTATCTAAAAAAGAAAAGTAAAACAATTCCATTTGGTTATGAACTAAGTGAAATAGAAGGATACTTTAAACCCATACCTAAACAACTTGAGGTTTTAAATAAATATCTTACATTAATTCGAGAGCAAAAGTGTTCTTTACGAGAAGCTTCGAGTTTAATTGAACAAGAAACAAATAGAAAACTAAGTCATGTTTCTTTAAAAAACTATATTGACAAAGGTCCGTCTTTAGAATCAAGACGTAAAAAGACTTTAGCTAAAAAGAAAAAAGAACTTGCTCAAGCAAAGAAAAAACTTAAAGAAAAAGAAAATAGATTAAAAACAGAACAAGAAGTTCTTAAAAAAGCTACAGAAAAAACAACTTCCAAGGTTGTTACTGAAGATGAGTTACAAACAACTACGTCTTCTATACAAGAAACTTTAAAAAATTCTAAAGTTATTTTTCACGCTAACGAAGGTCCACAGACAGACTTTCTTGCTGCGGGAGAAAAAGATGTTCTTTATGGTGGAGCTGCCGGTGGTGGTAAATCATATGCTATGATTATTGACCCACTAAGGTATTGCCATAAAAAAGCACATAGAGCTTTAATACTTAGAAGGTCTATGCCAGAACTTCGTGAAATGATTGACAAGTCTCGTGAGTTATACCCACAAGCATTTCCCGGTGCTAAGTTCAGAGAAGTTGAAAAGCTTTGGAACTTTCCAAGTGGTGCAAAGGTTGAGTTTGGATTCCTTGAGAGAGATGCAGACGTATACAGATATCAAGGACAAGCCTACTCTTGGATAGGGTTTGATGAGATTACTCATTTACCCACAGAGTTTAGTTGGAACTATTTAGCTTCACGACTTCGTACTACTGACCCCTCTATTACCACTTACTTACGCTGTACTGCCAACCCTGGTGGCGTAGGTTCTCATTGGGTAAAAAAAAGATACATAGAACCTGCAGAACACAACACAAGCTTTCAAGGCACTGATGGTTTAACACGTAAGTTTATTCCAGCTAAATTAGCTGATAATCCCTACCTTGCAGAAGATGGTGTCTATGAACAAATGCTTAAATCTTTACCGCCAATTCAACGCAGACAACTGCTTGAAGGTAATTGGGATGTAGCAGAAGGGGCTGCATTTGTAGAGTTTAGTCCACAAGTACACATTATTACTCCTTTTCAAATACCTTTACCTTGGGAAAGAGTAAAAGGTATTGACTATGGTTACGCTTCAGAAAGCTGTTGTTTATGGGGAACTATTGATATAAATGATGGAACTTTAATAATTTATAGAGAATTATACAGAAAAGGCTTGACAGGTGAAGAATTAGGTGGTATAATAACAAGTATGGAACTTGAAGACCCTTTTTCGGTCTCAGGTGTATTAGATACAGCAGCATGGGCTAGGACAGGCACAACTGGACCTACTGTTGGAGAAGCTTTAATAAGAGCAGGTCATAAACTTAGACGTGCAGATAAAAATAGAATACAAGGCAAAATTCAAATACACGAGTTTCTAAAGGTTCGTGAGAATGGTAGACCAAAGCTGCAAATATTTAATACTTGCCCTAATCTAATACGAGAACTACAAAGTATACCACTTTCTAAAACGAATCCAGAAGATGTAGATACACATGCATCTGACCACGCATATGATGCATTGCGTTATATGATAATGAGCCGACCAAGAATGGAAAGCCCACTAGAAAGAATGAGAGGATTGAAACGAGAAATACATCAACCTTCTGATTCAACATTTGGATATTAAAGTTTTATGGCAGACAACGAGAATACATTTTTAAACGCTAATAATCTTTATGAAGAAGTGGAAGGTGAAGCGGGTAAAACTCTTGCTCTTGAAATAGAACAACGCAGTAATCTTGTTGGTATTATTAAAGGTAGATTTCAAATATCTGAAGATGCAAGACGTTCAGATGAATCACGTTGGTTACGAGCATACGAAAACTACAGAGGACTTTATAATAAGTCTGTTAAATTTAGAGACTCAGAAAAGTCTCGTATCTTTGTAAAGATTACTAAAACAAAAGTACTAGCTGCTTTTGGTCAACTTGTTGATGTAATCTTTGGTACAGGTAAATTTCCTATTGGTATTTCTGAAACTAAAATACCCGAAGGTGAGTTAGCTAATGCTCATTTAGATGCACAAACAGCAGCACCTGGTATTGAAAATACTATGGGTGGTGGTGAGTTACCAGATGATATAGGTAATCGTGTAGAAAACCCATATGATATTGGTTATGAAGGAGATGGTAGAACTTTAAAACCTGGCACAACTTTTAGTAATGGAGTTATTGAAACTTCTTTAGAAGATAAAGTAGAAGACCAACTAGTTGAAGGCTTTAGTCCTATTCCTACAGTTTTAGAAATTTCTCCTGCACAAAAAGCTGCACGAAGAATGGAAAAACTTATTCATGACCAAATAGAAGAATCAAAAGGTTCTTCAGAAATTAGAAGTGCTCTTTTAGAATCTGCTTTACTAGGTACAGGGATTGTAAAAGGACCATTTAACTTTAACAAAAAGCTTCACAAATGGGAAGATGGTGAAGATGGAGAAAGAACTTATAATCCTTTAGAGGTTAGAGTTCCACGTATAGAGTTTGTAAGTTGTTGGGATTTATATCCAGACCCTGCAGCTACAAGTATTGAAGAATGTGAGTACATTATTCATAGACACAAACTAAACAAATCTCAACTTAGACAGCTACGTAACATGCCTTACTTTGATGAGGATGCTATCCGTAATTGTTTACAAATGGGTGCTAACTACGAAGAAAAAAGTTTTGAATCACATTTAAAAGATGATGCAAGAGCTGATGAAGACTATCAAACAAACTTTGAAGTTCTTGAATACTGGGGAATCATGGATGCAGAGTATGCACGTGAAGTCGGTATAGAACTTGCAGATGATATTGATGATTTAGATGAAGTCCAAGTTAATGCTTGGATATGTGGTAATAGTTTACTAAGAGCAGTGGTTAATCCATTTACTCCTTACAGAATACCTTATCACGCTTTCCCATACGAAAGAAACCCTTATAACTTCTTTGGTATTGGTGTAGCTGAGAACATGGATGATTCTCAACAAATTATGAACGGTCATGCAAGAATGGCTGTAGATAACCTAGCAATGGCTGGGTCTTTGGTGTTTGATGTAGATGAGTCTGCTTTAGTTGGTGGACAATCTATGGAAATATATCCAGGTAAAATATTTAGAAGACAAGCAGGAATGCCTGGACAAGCTATACATGGTTTGAAGTTTCCTAACACAGCACCAGAAAATATGATGATGTTTGACAAGTTTAGACAACTTGCAGACGAACAAACAGGAATACCTAGTTATTCACATGGACAAACAGGTGTACAAAGTATGACAAGGACTGCTTCTGGCATGTCTATGTTGTTAGGTGCATCAAGTTTAAATGTTAAAACAGTTGTTAAAAATCTTGACGACTTTTTATTAAGACCTCTAGGAGAAGCTTTTTTTCAATGGAACATGCAGTTCTTTGAAGGTGGTCTAGATGTCAATGGTGATTTAGAAGTTAAAGCTACTGGAACAAACAGTTTAATGCAGAAAGAAGTACGTAGTCAAAGATTAACTACGTTCTTACAAACTGCACAAAATCCTGCTATTGCTCCATTTGTTAAAATTTCTAAACTTGTTAGTGAACTTGCCTACAGCTTAGATTTAGACCCTGATGAAATACTCAACGACCCTGAAGAAGCTGCAATTATGGCACAAATTATAGGTATGCAAAATGCTGGACAAACAACTAGCCCTGAAACTGAAGGCATTGGTGGGCAACCAAATAATATGGGAAGCCTTCCTGGAACACCTGGACAACCTCAAGACCTTGGAGTTACAGGCACTGGTGGTGGCAACATCGGAATCGGAAATGTTCCGACTCCAGGGGAAGGTGAGTTCTCTGGTACGATTGGAGCAGCTTCCGGAGCAGGTTAAAGAAGCAGTAAATAGAAAAGAGGAAACATGAGTTTATTAACAAAAGACACTATCGAGGGTTTAAACAAAAATCCTAGAACATTAATAATTGGGTTAGAAGTAGCAGCAAAAGAAAAAATGCGGGATTATGATGATGCTATTAAAAATAACAACGAACGTAAAGCTGAAAAATTAAATGCTGAAATTAATGAAATTGATAAACGTATTATTGAAGTTAAAACTGAGTTAGGAGAAGAATCTTACGAAGAAATGAGAAAGGGTAATCACATGGGCGGATACCAAAAACGTAAAGGTTTAGCAAAAGGTTCGTTATTAGAAGATGATATGCCTACTCATACAATGCCCGATGGCACAGAGATGCCCGGTGCTACACACGAAGATTACGAAATGATGATGAATGAACCAGCTTCTCTTCCTGAAGAGCAAGAACAAGATATGCTTCCAGAAACTCCTATAGAGTCAGACGAAACAATGGAAGATGAATATCTAGACTTCATACTTGATGAAGCTCTTGACGAAGAAGAAGAAGATTTTTTAATGAATATATTACAGGGCAACGAAAGATTATCAATTATATTTGATAAAGTTATAGACGTTGCTCAAGAATTTGCTGGGTCTGGTCCTGTTGAAGGACCGGGTTCAGGAGTCTCTGACAGTATACCCGCAAGGTTATCTGACGGAGAATTTGTCTTTACTGCTAAAGCTGTAGACGAAATCGGAGCTGATAATTTAATGGCGATGATGAAAGATGCAGAAATGAAAGCAGATGATAGACAAGGTTTAGCTGAAGGTGGTCAACCTGAAGAAGAAGAAACTGTTGAAATGGAGGTTGAAAAACCTGCATCTAAACAGGACATTAGAGTAGTGAAAACTACTGTAGATAACGGTGGTAAAGGATTATTAGATGAAGATGAGATATCTAAAAGTATTAAATCTAAAATGATGCTTGACAACCGAACTGGAAGACACGTCCAAAGCTAAACAAACTTAACGGTAGGGCTACCTTATGTCATAAGCACCCTATCATTTTATAAACCGAAAGGCTACCTTTACATACAAGCCCTCTAGTCGACATAGAGCTACCTTGTGAACGAAGCCCCCGTAGGAGAAGAATATGACTACAGAAGTACAAGAGGAAAATGCCAATCCTTACAACATGAACAAACCATGGCATAAAGAAGACGAAATAGGTTTCCAAGATGCAGACGGAGTTTTTTTCGAAAAGCCCAAAGCAAAAAAGGAAGCTGACATAGAAGAACCTGTAGAACAGGTAGCTAAAGAGGAGACTCCAAAGGACGAACCTTACAAGCGACCAGACTATAAGAAACGCTATGATGACTTGAAAAAGCATTATGACTCTAAGTTAAATGAATTTAAGTCTAGAGAACAAGAGTTATTAGAACAGGCTGCTGAAAACAGACCTAGTTACGTAGCTCCTAAGTCTCCAGAAGAACTTGAAAAGTTTAGAGAAGAGTATCCTGATGTTTACGAAGTTGTAGAAACTGTTTCTCATTTACAGTCCGAAGAGAAATCTAAAGACTTAAGAGAAAAACTTGAAAGACTACAAGAACGTGAAAAAGAGTTAGTTCGTAAAGATGCTGAAAAGCGATTGATGGATAAGCATCCTGATTTTGAAGATATTCGCAACAGCGATGATTTTCATGGTTGGGCTAAAGAGCAGCCTAAGTCTATCCAAGATTGGGTATACAACAATGCTGACGATGCTGACCTAGCTTCAAGAGCTTTAGATTTGTTCAAGAAAGATATTGGTATGGATGTTGCACCGAAGAAGTCAAATTCTAAACAGTCCAAGAAATCTGCTGCTGACATGGTTTCCACTAAAACAACTAGTGTAGAACCGAAGCAAGAGAAAGTTTGGACTGAAAGGGAAATTGCAAGCATGTCTATGGCTGAATTTGATAAGCACGAAGCTGAAATAAGTACAGCTATGTCAGAAGGCAGGATTGCAAAATAATTAACTATTAATTTACAAACTTAGGAGAATATCACATGGCTCAATATTTTGAACCCGGAACTGATACCGATGCTAACTTTGCAAACTCTGTAAGTGGACAAACTAATAGTTTCTTTTTACCTTCGGTTTACTCTAAAAAGGTTTTAAACTTTTTTAGAAAATCGTCTGTTATTGAAGCTATTACTAACACCGACTATGCCGGTGAAATCACTGCTTACGGAGACTCTGTAAAGATTATCAAAGAACCCGTTATCTCTGTGTCAGATTACACAAGAGGTAGCGATACTACTGCTACAAAACTAACAGACCAAGAAATTTCTTTAGTTGTTGATAGTGCCAAAGCTTTCAAATTCATCGTAGATGATATTGAGACTAAAATGTCACACGTCAACTTCAAAGAAGTAGCTTCAAGCTCTGCTGCATATGCATTGAAAGATTCATATGATGCTGCTGTCTTAGCTGTTATGTTTGCAGGATTGTCTGCTTCATCACCTAACCACGTTTTAGGTTCTGACAACGCTACTGATTTAGCTGCTGGAACTTTTGACGGTACAGGTAATCTAGACATAGGTTTTGATTCTAGCGAACATGACCCTCTAGACCTTATGGGTAGAATGTCAAGACTATTAGACGAACAGAACGTACCTGAAGAAGGTCGTTGGTTTGTTGCAAGTCCTGATTTCTATGAAGTTCTAGGACAATCTAGTTCTAAATTGTTGTCTGTAGACTACAATGGTGGACAAGGCTCAATCAGAAATGGTTTAGTATCAAGTGGAAAACTACGTGGATTTAGCATGTACAAATCAAACAACATTGCAAGCACATCTAATGCTGCTGGTAAATGTTTGGCTGGACATATTTCATCTACAGCTACTGCTCAATCGATAACATCAACTGAGGTCCTTAGAGACCCTAGTTCTTTCGGTGATATCGTTAGAGGTCTTCATGTCTATGGTGCGAAAGTACTTAGAGATGAAGCTTTAGTAGGTGCTTTCTACGGCATTGACTAATGTCAACTTGGGGGAGTCTTCGGACTCCTCCTCTTTTTTTAACGCATAAATTTTACAGAGGTAAATAATATGGCAATAGTAAACATAAGAGACACTGGTCGAAACTCAGCAAGAACATCTGATGTTCGTGAGTTAGCGACTAAGGTCCAAAAACCTTCAGACACAGAGTCTATCACTGCAGCAAATACAATTACCGCAGCAGAATCAGGAACTCGTTTTGTTATGAATACTGCAACAGCCAGAATACAAACTCTACCTACTCCAGCAGCAGGTTTAGAGTATTGGTTTTATGTTGGAGCAACCGAACCTACAAGTTCTCATACAATAGTAACAGCATCTAGTGCTAATATTATTGTGGGTAACGTATCTTCTCCAGAAGATGCAGCAGGAAGTGTAGCTACAGTTACAGATGCAGACACTATTACATTAGTAGCCAACAAGGCAGTTCATGGAGATTATGTTCATGTATGGTCTGATGGCACTAACTGGTATCTTGATGGACAATGTAAAGTCCAAGACGGTATTACAACAACTCAAGCGGGTTAATATACAGTTTTAAGGTATTGACGAAACAGTCTAACGGAGGAGTTTCCGGACTCCTCCACTTTTTAAGGATTATAAATGGCAACAACATATCTAGGTTTAACTAACGAAGTACTAAGAGAACTCAACGAGATACCTCTTACGTCTGCAAACTTTTCAAGTGCTGTAGGACTTCAGCAGTTTACTAAAGATGCCATCAACAAGTCTATATTTGATATAGCAAATGAAGAACCACAGTTACCATTTTTTACAGTAGGTCAAAGTGGTGAAACTGACCCCTTCTATGGAAACGTGACCGTAGCAACAGTAGCTGGTACTAGATGGTACGAGTTAAAAGCAAGTAGCTCAACTGTTAAAGATGATTACGCTTCGATAGATTGGGATGATTTTTATTTAACCACTATTAGTGTTAGTGGTGAATCAGCTCCTTATGTCTCAAAAGGATTAAAGTTTTTAAGTTTAGCTGATTGGAAAAGATATTATAGAGACAGCGAAAACGAAGACGATGCAAATGCTCAATCATATGGTGAGCCAATAAATGTAATTAAATCACCAGATGGTAGGAAGTTTGGATTAAGTCCAATTCCTGATAAAGTGTACAATGTACATTTTTATGCATTTGAAAAACCTACAGCTTTATCAGCACATGGAGATACAGTTGTATTTCCAGAACAATATACAAATGTTATAACTGCTAGAACAAGATATTATGTATGGCAGTTCAAAGAATCTCCACAACAAGCAGCGTTTGCTATGGATGATTATAAAAAAGCACTGAGAAGTATGAAATCTAATTTGATTAATCCTACTCCTCGTACTATGACAGACGACAGAAGATACTTTTAATTTAATATAGGAGAAAATAATGAAAGGATTTTTAAAAAGTGTAGGTAAAACAGCTTACAATATTAAAACAGCTCCCGTAAGGGCACAAGCAAAAGTAGTAGGAGCTGTAGCTGGAGCACTTCCGGGTAAAGCTGCAAAAGCTGTTTCTAATGTTGCAATGAAAGTTGCAAAACCTTTAAACAAAGGTGGTCGAGTTGGTTTAAAGAAAGGCGGACAACCATCTTACAAGCATGGTGAAATGCACAGGTGTAAACCTAACTAAATAATTATATGGCAACATCACAACCTTATACAGTTGCATGTGCCGGTGGTTTAGTCAAGGCTTCTAATCAGATTGACTTACTTAAAACTCCCGGTGTAGCTACAGACCTTAGAAACTTTGAAGTCTCTATCGAGGGTGGTTATAGACGTATTAATGGTTATAGTAAATTAGGGTCTGGTAGTGCTGCATTAGTAAGCGGTAGTGCTGATACTATTCATGGGGTAATACCTTATGGAGATGGTGTTGTAGCTTGTGCTTCGACTGGAATTTATTTTAGTCAAGACGGCACAAGTTGGTTAAACATAAGTAGAAGTTCTGTAGATGCTAGTGGAGATAACTACTCAGCCTTTACAGGTCGTAGTACGCTTACTAGAACAGGACAAGGCAAGATTAGCTTTTCTTTGTTTGAAGGACCTACATATGATTATGGGCTGCTAATAATTTGTGATGGAGCTAACGAACCTTACTACTTTAGAATGGAAGGTACAGGTTCTAACATTAATACTAGAACATACTTTGGTGGTGAAATTACTGTAACAAGTACTAAGTTTGCAACATACTCTGAAATACACGATAAACATTTAATTGTTGCAGGTGTTGAAGATAATCTTAGTACGGTTTATTATAGTACATTATTAGACCCTACAACTTTTAATGGTACTGGTTCAGGTTCTATAACCTTATCAGACCAGATAGTAGGAATTAAAAGCTTCCGTAATGAACTTTTTATATTTTGTAGAAACAGTATATTTAAGCTACAAGATATAAACGGTACAGCAGTGGTAATTCCAGTGGCAAAGAACATTGGTTGTCTATCGGGCTACAGTATTCAAGAGATAGGTGGTGACCTTATATTCTTAGCACCCGATGGATTAAGAACGGTTGCTGGTACTGCAAGGATTGGAGACGTTGAGTTGGGTACAGTTAGTAAAGCTATTCAACCTATCCTTACACAGTTAGCAGAAAACATTGACAAATATATAATTTCAAGTGTTGTTATTAGAGAGAAATCTCAGTATAGATTATTTTATACAAACACAAGTGTTATCAACGCACAGCAAGAAGGAATTATAGGAACACTTAGACCAAATGGATTTGAGTGGTCAGAAACAAGAGGAATAGAAGTAACCAGTATAGGGGCTGGGTTTAATAACGATGGTGTTGAAAAATATTTTCACGGTGATACTGATGGCTATGTGCTTGTACACGATTCAGGTAACGACTTTAATGGGTCTAACATACTTGCTAGATATGCCACACCAGACTATGACTACGGAGACTTAGGAACTTTAAAAACTTTACACTATGTTAGAGTTTCTTGTTCAGCAGAGGGAACTGTAACTCCGGCACTACAAATTAAATATGACTTTAACAGTCAAGATATACCTCAACCAACAAGTGATTTTTCTTTTGGTACAGTTACTTCACCTGCAATATTTGCAGAAGCTGTCTTCAATACTAACGTATTTGGAGGGACAGCAGCACCAATGATAAGAATACCAGTACAAGGAAGTGGTACAAGTAATAACTTTACAGTTGTTACAGAGGATACAAAAGCACCATACAAAATAAATGGTTTATATATAGATTTTATACCTTCAGGTAGGAGATAAACAAATGGCAGGGTACATAAGACAGAGTTCGTTTTCAGATGGAGACACAATAACTGCTGCACTATTCAACAACGAATACAATCAACTTTTAAGTGCTTTTAGCAATACTTCAGGTCACGCACATGATGGCACAACAGCCGAAGGACCTGTTATAGGATTGATTGGAGATGCAGGAGAAACTTCTCCAAATAATAAAGTATTAATTGATACAACAAATAACTACATTGAATTTTATGTACAAGTATCTAGTAGTCCTGTACAACAGTTATACATAGCCGATGGTGCTATTGTACCTGTTACAGATAATGATATTGATTTAGGTACAAGCTCTTTAGAATTTAAAGATGCATATTTTGATGGTACAGTAACTACCGATTTATTAACAGTTTCAGGAACAACAAATCTTGATGGTGCTATTCAAGTAGATAATACGATAACTGTTGGAGTAGATGATACAGGCTATGATGTAAAATTCTTCGGAGATACAGCAAGTGCTTATATGTTATGGGATGCTTCAGCAGATGATTTAGTATTAGCTGGAGCTGCAGGAATTGATCTTGCAGGTGATATAGACGTTGATGGAACTGCTAATTTAGATAACACAGATATAGATGGAACACTTGCAGTAGACGGAACAACTATTTCATTAGATGCAACAACCTCATTAAATATAGATAACTCTAATACTTCAAATGGTATTACTATAGGTACTGCTACATCAGGAGTACCAATTTCAATAGGTCATACAACTTCTGAAGTAACAGTTAATGATAATCTAACAGTTACAGGAACACTTACATTAGGGTCAAACGCAGAATTAACAGAAGCTGAATTAGAGATGCTTGATGGCATTACAGCAGGTACAGTAGCAGCTAGTAAAGCTGTTGTTGTAGATTCTAATAAAGATGCTGCATCCTTCCGTAATATTACATTAACAGGAGAGTTAGATGCTGCAACACTTGATTTAAGTGGTAACGCAGATATAGATGGAACTCTTGAAGCTGATGCTATAACTGTAGACGGAACAGCTCTTAATGAGTATATAGCTGACACAGTTGGAGCTATGGTAGGTTCTAATACTGAATCAGGAATAACAGTAGCCTATGAAGACGGAGATAATACTTTAGATTTTACTGTAGGAACTCTTAACCAAGATACAACAGGTACTGCCGATAATATTACAATTTCAGCTAATAACTCCACAGACGAAACAGTTTATCCAATCTTTGTAGATGGTGCTACTGGAAGTCAAGGAGCAGAAAGCGACACAGGATTTACATATAATCCTTCTAGTGGTCTTTTAACAATCTCAGGAGAATTAGATGCAGGATCACTTGATATTTCAGGTAATGCCGATATAGATGGTACACTTGAAGCAGATGTAATTACTGTAGATGGCACAGCATTAAATGAATATATTGCAGATACTGTAGGGGCTATGGTTGGCTCTAATACTGAGACAGGTATTACTGTAACTTATGAAGATGGTGATAATACATTAGACTTCGTAATTGGTACACTTAACCAAGATACTACAGGAAACGCTGCAACTTTTACAGCTTCTGCTAATAATAGTACTGATGAAACTGTATATCCTATATTCGTAGATGGTGCAACAGGTTCTCAAGGTGCTGAAACAGATACTGGCTTTACCTATAATCCTTCAAGTGGATTATTAACTATTGCAGGTGAATTAGATGCAGGGTCTTTAGATATATCTGGAAATGCAGATATTGATGGAACAACAAACTTAGATGCTGTTGATATTGACGGAGCAGTACAGATAGATAATACAGTTACTGTTGGTGTTGATGATACTGGATACGATGTTAAGTTTTTCGGAGCAACTGCTAGTGCATACATGCTTTGGGATGAATCAGTAGATGATTTAATTTTAGCAGGTGCAGCAAGAGTAGTAGTTCCTGATGGACAACTCGTACTTGGAAGTACAGCAGTTAGTTCTACAGCAGCCGAACTTAATATATTAGATGGTAAAGCATTCCTTGATGAAGATGATTTGTCTTCTAATAGTGCAACAGGTATTGCATCTCAACAGTCTATTAAAGCTTATGTAGATACTAATGCAGGAAGTATGACTTCTTTCCAATTAGAAGATGATGATGGTACAGAAGTAGCTGTATCAAATGCTAAAGAAGTTAAATTTATTGGTTCAGGTATTACAACAAACTGGACAGATACTGATAATGGTACAGATGGTGATCCATACGATCTAACTTTTACAGTAGATGCAGCTCAAACAGGAATTACATCTTTACTTGCAACAGATATTAAGATTGGTGAAGATGATCAAACTAAAATAGATTTTGAAACTGTTAATCAAATTAATTTTTATGCTGATAATACTAAAAGAGTTACTATAGATTCTACAGGTTTAACAGTTAATAGTGGTAGTATAGAAACAGCAACTATAGATTATACAGATGGAGATAATGCAATTACTATAGCCGATGGTGGTAAAGTAACATTTAGTGCTGCTGCCGTTGGAAAGCAACATGAACCTTCAGCAGGAAGTTCTTTAACTCCAGATTTTGATACTTATCAACATTTTTTATTAGATGCTAATGCTAACTTTACATTAAGTAATCCAAGTACAGAAAATGTAGGACAATCAGGAGTATTTATGTTTAGTCATAATGGTGGAGCAAGAACTTTATCTATTGGTACTCAATATATGGTTCCGGGTGGTGGTACTGCAATAACTCTATCAACAGGTGGTGCAGGTGTAGTTGACATAATACCTTATTATGTATATGCAACAGACAAAGTAGTATTAGGAAAACCACAACTAGATGTTAAGGATTAATAATGGTAGATAGTTCACCTTGGATTTATGATACGGCTGCTGCTGTTTTTGCTATAGATAATTCTTGTGTATTTGAGGGTGGAAATAATGAATGGGCTTATCTAAATTCCCCAACAGCAGGAAATAGAAAAACTTTTACTATTAGTTTTTGGTTTAAAAGAAGTCAGAGTAAGGATGCTATAGTGGTTTGGCAAGGCACACATGGAAGAATTAGATTTCAAAGTGATGATATTAGATTCAGATTTGATAATGGACATGAATTAGAAACAACAAGAAAAATTAGAGATTATTCAGCATGGTATCATTTAGTAATAGCATGTGACAGTACACAAGGTACTGCTGCTAATAGAGTGAAGATGTATGTTAACGGTGTTCAAGAAACTGAATTTGAAACAGCAACCTACCCTGATCAAAATGATGATAGTGCTTTAATGACTACAGATAACTTATACCTATCAGCAGGTGATGGAGATTATGATTATAGTGGTTATATAGCAGACTTTTGTATTATAGATGGAACTCAATATGCAGCTTCAGACTTTGGAGAATTTGATGATGATAGTGGGATTTGGAAGCCTAAAGACCATAGTGGGCTTACTTTTGGAAGTGAAGGGGTTTGGTTAAAATTTGGTGATTCTTCATCTATGGGAGCAGATTCAAGTGGTAATAGTAATAATTTTACTTTAACTAATGTAGATGCAACTAATCAAGCAAGTGACACACCAACTAATAATTTTGCCACCTTTAATGTTAATGTTCCTAATTCTTCAAATTGTGCTTATACGGATGGTGGTACTAAAGTTATAAATTCAGCAAGTGCTTATAGGTCTTTTCTTTCTACTATAGCCGTAACGAAAGGAAAGTGGTATGCAGAATTTAATGGTGGTAATCCAAATGACCATTTTGGGTCAGAAGTAGCTCCTACTGATGCAAACGGTGGTCAGGTAGATCAAAGTTATATGTCTAGTTATACATCAGGTATTGGTTATTATCACAATGGTAATAAGTATGTAAGCAATAGTGCTTCTTCTTATGGTAATAGTATTACAAACTCAAATTTAATTGGTTGTGCATTGGATATGGATAATGGGTATGTTTATTTTTCAAAAGATAATACTTGGCAAAATTCTGGAGACCCTACAAGTGGTTCAAGTGGAACAGGTGGAATAGAATTAGTTGAAGCAAGTGAGCCTCATTATATGGGAACTTCTAATAATAATACAGCAGGTAGTTATTGTAATTTTGGTGGCTACACAGCTCTAACAGTTTCTAGTGGTAACGCAGATGCAAATGGTTATGGTAATTTTGAACATGCACCACCAAGTGGGTTTTATGCACTATGTACAAAGAATTTAGCGGAGTTTGGATAATGGCTTGGACAATAGATAAACCTAGTGATTACTTTAATGTAGTAAATTACACAGGTAATCATGTATCTGGATCACAGTCCGTAACAGGAGTAGGGCATCAACCAGATATTATGTGGTCTAAAGCTGCTTCTACAGCTTGGGGTTGGCAAAAATTTGACTCTACTAGAGGTGGGGATTACAGACAAAAGATAGTGCATTTAGGAAGTTATGTAGAAGATAATGATACTGATAATGTTACTGCATGGGGATCAGATGGATTTACTTTAGGTGGAGATAGTCAACTTAATACTAATGGAGAGCTTTACCATGCGTTTTGTTGGAAAGCTAATGGTGGAAGTACAAGTTCTAATACTGCTGGTAATATAACTACAACAGTACAAGTTAATTCCACAGCAAAGATTTCTTTATTTACCTATACAGGAAATGCAAGTGGAGCAGGGCAAACAATAGGACATGGTTTAGGAGTAAAGCCAGATTGGATTCAAATTATGAGGAGAGATAGTGCTTTTTATCGTGCTTACCACAAAGAGTTCAATCCTGCGGTTACCACATCAGATGGTGATGCTACTCGTGGTTGGGAGTGGGCATCAGGAACGCCTTCTCCACCCTATGATAACACTAATGCTTGGAATGATGCAGAACCAACTACAACTTTAATAACATTAGGTTCTTCAATGAATACTAATACTGGAACTTATGTAGGTGTCGCTTGGGCAGAAGTACAAGGGTATAGTAAATTTGGTTATTTTAAAGGAAACGGAAGTACTAATGGTCCTTTTGTATATACAGGTTTTAAGCCTAAATATGTGTGGATAAGAAATGTATCAATAAATAACAATGCTGCATATTATGCAAGTACAGACCTATCATCATTATCTGGAATTGATAAGACTTATGAAACTAATCCTATAACAACAGGAGCAGTTTTTGATAGTGCAAAAGAGGCAAATTATGATCAATGGTTAGGAACAGGTTCTTCAAGTCCAACAGGAGTATCACCAGTAGATTTTTACTCTAATGGATTTAAAGTATTAGGTGCAGATGGGAATGTAGCATTTGGTCCATCAGGTTATGGGATAAATCCAAATGACTCAGGAGAAAATTATATATATGGAGCATGGGCAGAATCGCCTTTTGTT
>CEUX01048376.1_pt1 | contig 56704 bp, 87 predicted proteins | sample 531361 | NCBI WGS metagenome assembly CEUX01 (sample SAMEA2622736, study PRJEB7988) | marine metagenome | isolation source: saline water (ENVO:00002010), including
GTAGGACGGGTAGCTTACGCAGCTACAGCAGCTTCTTCAGCCCAGCCGTGCTTAGCGAGGATCGCGTCAGCTTCGGCAACCGAAGGAGCCATATCAACGTTATTATTGGCAGTTGAATACCTAGATAGATGATTAAAGAGGCCCGCTATCATCCTCTGCTTGCAATCTTGCGTAAGGCTCTAAATCGAAACCAGTACGCCCCCGTTAAGGTTTACACTTTTTAAATTTTATTTTTTTAAAACTTCTCTAAACTTATTAAACAAATACTTACCTATCTCTTCATTATCTTCGAAGAATTTTTTAAAATTGTCAATCCCTTGGTGCTGTTTGGGCATTTCTAGGTTAAGCTCGTTTTTGATTTCTTTAATTAATTCATCTGAGACTGACACCCATGCGCCACTTTTTTTTGCCATATCAAAGGCTAGCAGCGTTTCTACTACCTCATATTCAGCCCAAATACTTTTACCTCCGGTTCTGCCGTATCTGATCGGATACTTCACTACGGTTCCTGTTTTTTCGTTGGGTGTTTTTTTGAAGGTCACTTTACACCAGTGGCCTACCGTTTCTTCTTTGTCGCCGCTCCCCTTGGTAATTAAATCTTTTTTGAATCTTTCTTGAAATTCTAAAATCCAGTCACTGTAATGAAGCAGCGCGTTCCCTCCAGAAGCGTTGGTGACTCTTGGGTCTGTTTTTTCGTAGGGGTTTAGTGAAACCTTTGTTCTTACTTGTGAGACCATGTAGCAAATATGACCCCTAGTTGTCATTGCGAGTGCCATTTTACGCAAGAAGTCAGAGCTTAGCAACGCTCCAGCGGCAACTTTATTGGCGTCTTCTGGGCCTTTTTGTAAGTCTGCTTTCGGTACTAGGGAATCCATGGAGTCAATAATGAACATATATTTAATTTTGTTCTTATTGTTTTTTACTAAATCTCTAATTAGATTAATAACGGATTCATAGGTATTGCTTCTATATTCGAGCCATTTATCTTCGCTTTCGTCTATTCCAGCCCTTTGAAGCATTTCTTTGGAGAGTCTACCTTCCGATTTTACATAAACAACCATGCTCTTTTCTAGTTTTTGAAAATTTCTACCAAACGCTAGGGCGCATGAAGTTTTTCCGCCTTCAGTTACGCCACTCGCTCTGATAATACCCGGTCTGATGCCACCACTCATTTCAATGTCCAAAACCAAGCTACCGCTAGAGACAACGTAGTTAGTCTCTTCTTCGAAATTGTAATGATCGTCTTTGTTGTTTTGTAGATACGCTTTTATTTGGTCTACATGACTTACTTCTTCTGTTTGTTCTTTCGCTTTTCTAGGCATCGTTCAACCAATCTTTTATCGTTTTTGGCTTTTTTTCTTCTACTTTAAAATCTTCTCCAAATTTTTCTTTGCCGACTTCGTTTATAGTTTGCTCTCGAAGGTTAACTTTTTTAGTTAGCGTGATGTTTTTAATTACTGATTTACCTTCTTCTGTAAAGAACCAACTCAAGTCATTACAGTTTTCGTGAACAGGGAATTCTTCCCAGAACTTTTCGTCTGGTATCATTTCTAGCATTTTTTTTGCTAGAAACATATTTGTTTTAATTTGCTTAGGGCTGGCCCAAGCACTTGCTTTATCTTTGTAGAATCTCCCAATAATTTTTTGATATTTATTGGGCTTCCTTTTCTTCATTAAGGTCAAACTCTACCATCTTTTTGATAAGCATGTCAAAGGAAATCTTTCTTTCCCAGCCTAATTTTTCTTCAGCTTCACTTGGGTCTCCCAGCAATAGTTCAACTTCTGCTGGTCTATAGAATTTGGGATTTATTTTAATTAAATTTTGCCCTTTTGGGGAATTATTGTAAAATTTTGTTTTAGTGGGTTCTCCTTCTATTTCTGTCCAGCTTCCAGAAATACCAGCATACTTAAAAGCTTTGCTTGCGAACTCTTTGATGGTGTGGGTTTCTCCGCTAGCTAAAACGTAATCTTCTGGCTTTTCTTGATTTAGCATTAGCCATACGCCTTTCACGAAGTCCTCGCTGTCGCTCCAGTCTCTTTGGGAGTAGATGTTGCCGAGTTCTATTGGTTCGATTTTTTCTTCTCTATCTATGCATTTTTTAATTCTGGCGACACCTTTGGTTATTTTTCTTGTCACAAATTCTTCGCCTCTTTTGGTTCCTTCATGGTTAAAGAGTATTCCGTGTACCGCGTACATATCATACGACTCTCTGTAAACCTTGATGATGTGCCTCGCTGAGCATTTAGAAGCTCCATATGGGCTTCTGGGTCTTAGCGGGTGCTTTATGTCTTGCGGTGTGTATGCCACGTCACCGAATTCTTCACTGCTGCCCGCGCTGTAGAATCTGCAATTTGGCTGGAAGTGACGTATTGCTTCTAGGCATCTTGTTACTCCATTGGTGTTTACATCGAAAACGTGAAGAGGCATGTCCCAGCTAATTCCAACAAAAGAGTTTGCTGCAAAATTAATGAAGTAATCTGGTTGAATTTCTTTTACTAATTTTTGTAAGCTTATTTCGTCTGTTAGGTCGCCGTATACAAGTTGGAAGTTTGGGTGGTTGAGAAATTTTTTGCAGTTTTTAAAATTTGGATTAGCCACCCGCCTAATCATTCCAAATACCTTAATGTCATTAAATTCACCTAGCAGGTACTCGCACATATTGGCTCCATCTTGGCCAAGCACACCCGTAACTAAAACTTTTTTCATACGCTTCTTAAATTAAGTTCATTTTTCTGAAACCAATTATAAGTCGATTTTAATCCTTCTTTTAAATTGGTTTTATGATGCCATCCTAGTTTATGTAGTCTCGAACAGTCTAGCACCCTTTTTAGAGTACCATCTGGTTTTGATAGATCAAATTTTATTTTTCCTTTATACCCCACCACTTCAGCAATTAGGTGGGCTAGGTTTTTGATCGAGATTTCTTCGCCAGTTCCTATGTTTATTTGGGACACTCCTTGGTCGTATATATCTTTAAAATTACAATTTTCAAGAATATGCACACATGCGTCAGCTAGGTCTTTAACGTGCATAAACTCTCTCATCGCTTCGCCAGTACCCCAAACCTCTACTTCTTCTAGTTCTTTTCCTTTAGCTTCGTGAAACCTCCTCATTAAAGCAGGTAATACGTGTGAGTTTCTTGGGTGGAAGTTGTCGTTTTCTCCGTATAGGTTTGCTGGCATTACTGACAGGAACTCGTCGGCGTGTTGCCTGTGGTAGCTTTCGCACATCTTGATTCCTGCTATTTTAGCTATAGCATATGGCTCGTTCGTGGGTTCTAGCGGAGACCTTAGTAGGTATTCTTCTTTGATCGGTTGGTCTGTGAACTTAGGGTAAATGCAAACGCTGCCCAAAAATAAAAGTTTGTCTATCTGGTATTCGTGTGAGTAGTGGATTAAATTATTTTGTATTTGTAGGTTATCGTAGATAAACTCAGCGCGATATACATTATTAGAATGTATTCCTCCTACTTTAGCGGCGCAGTCTATAACAACGCTGGGCCAATACTGCTTAAAAAAGCCCTCAGTTTCTGATTGGTTTGTTAGGTCTAGCTCTTGCCGCGTTTTGGTTATTAAGTTTTCGTAACCTTTAGATTTTAGGTTTTCTAGTACGGCAGAGCCGACCATACCCTTATGCCCAGCAACAAAAATTTTAGAGTCTTTTTGCATCTTATTCTTTCTCGTAAACAGCGATTATGTCGTCTCCTCTTCCTTTTATTTCTCTTATATCATGCACGGTGAACCTTTCGTCTTTTTGGTATAATTCAAGATACTCTGGGTAGACATCTTCAATTATATAAACGGCTCCAGAGTTTAACTTGGGTTCTAGTAATTCGAATGTAGCTATAGAAAGGTGGTGTACGTGGGATGCATCTTCTATGACTAAATCTAGCCCAGACTCTGGGAACAGGGGGTCTTCTAGGATTTTAGGGCTAGTTTGATCGCTGGGAGAAAGCAGTATAAGATTGTTGGTTTCAGCTTGGTTGATTTCAAGTCTGTGGTAACTTTGATCTAAGCCGTATATTTTCGCTTTCTTGAAAGCTCTGCAAAGAAAATGAAGACCTCCGCCTCTTTCCGTTCCGACTTCAAGAATGTTCACTTCTTTGTCGTAAAACTTTTCTAAGAGTTGTGGGTAGATGTGTTCGTATGCATGGTAGCCAGCTTTGTCTGTTAAGTCTAGTTCGCTTGCCGTAATCATGCATTTCTTGATTTCCTCTTGAACTTCACTCATTTTCTTTTATAACTCCTTCAATGGTTCTAACGTATTCTTTTGCTAGTTTTTTCCATTCGAAATTTTCTTTTGCATATTTCACGATTTCTTTTCTGTTTTCAACCGAAACTTTTCTGTTTCTTTCTATAATGCCTCTCAGTTGATCAGTGTTGTTCATTTCCTCTTCGCTTACTACGTCAATGAAGGGAAGCGAAAGGTCTAGGTTGGCGGTTGCTTGTTCAGATATTACTAAGCCTAGTCCAGCCATAAGACCCTCTAAGCAAGAAAGAGAGTGAGCTTCTCCGTCGCTTAGCAGAACCATGTTCGCGTAATCTGTTAGGCTTTCATAGACTTTACTCTTTTCCCATTCCCCTAGGTAGTCTGGGCTACCGTAGTCAAAGTCTGGGTCTTGTTCGTTCCCTGCAAAGTCAATATTAAGGTTTTTGCCTTGCAGGAAGGACTGTTTTTTTCTTGGGTCGATTTTCGCCAAGCAAATTGACCTGTCTGGTTTCTGGCATTTCGAATCAAAAAGAAACATATTTGAATTAGCGCCATTTGGCGTTATCTTAATTTTTTCTTCTGGTATTGACAGTTCTCGGATGTATGTCTCCTTGATTCCCTCTGATAATGCAAATATATGATAATCTATGTTTTTGTAGGCATTGAAGATTTGATTATAGGCTCCGTGCTTTTCTGGTTGCTCTAGGTATGCATAGTGACTTGTGACTGCTTTGTTTTTACAGTTAATGAATCTCATCATCGGTACATAGTCATCGTATTGCAAATGTACAAAATCCAAGTCTCTCGAATTAATACTCTCTATTACTCCTTGAAAGTCTCTTGAGTTATATATATAGACCTCGTGCCCAAGGTCGATCAAAGCCTCTGAGTAGTCCCAGATTAAAGACTCTATGGCTCCCCAGCCTTTTGGTGGGATAGGCATAAAACCCGGTCCGATGATTCCTATTTTCATTTTTTAATTTTATTTATATTATCTATGTAGACATCAACTAGGCCGTCCCAAGAAAAATTCTCTAAAGCATATTTTCTTATGTCATTTCTTATGGGTATACATCTTTCTCTGTTTTCTTTAATAACTGAGTTTATGTAATCTAGGTCGTCTATCTTTGCCTCTGGTATTAAGTCGATAAATGGTAAGTCAAGATTTAATTCAGAACAAGCATATTCTGAGAAAACTATACCTAATCCACAGGCCAGAGCCTCTTTGATTACTAAGGGCGTGCCATTTTCTCCTGTACTTAACAAAACCATATTCGCGTAGTTTGTGAGCATCGAGAAAAGTTTTTCCCTAGGCTTGATTTCTCCAAGGTAGTTTGGATTGGAGGTGTCAAAGCTGGTGTTGTGGAATTTGCCAATAAAATCCACGCCTTCTAGGGATTGAAATTTGTATTGCCTTTTTCTTTCTTCTATTTTTGCTAAATAAACAGATTTATTTGGTAATTCGCAGTGAGTATTAAACGACCAGTTATCGAAGTTGACACCATTTTCTAGGATTGAGCATGAATTCGCTTTTGCCCCGCACTCTACGAAGGCATCTCTATCCTTCTTAGAGATACAGAAATTATGAAAACCCTCGTTTCTGGTTAGGAAATAAAAAATATGCCCATAGTTATCGGCTTCGTGCTTTTCGAGTTGATCTACATACGGGTAGTGGCTGCTTATGCCTTTGCTTTCGCATTCAATGTGGGGTATTAGGTCGTAGAATTGATCATAGTGAACGTGAACAAAGTCCCAGTTTTCAGCGTTGCATTCATTTAGTATTTCATTTCTGTCTGGGGTGTTAATAATCTTTACTTCGTGCCCCTTCTTCTCTAGCGTGCAGTAATAGTCCCACATCAAGGATTCAACTGCACCCCATCCATCTGGTGGTATTGGTAATATACCCGGTCCTATCAAGCAGATTTTCATAATCTAAATAATTCTTTTATTTTAGTTTTTGTTGGTTCTTCGTAGTGCTCGCTTGGGTCTCTTCTATGTGGGTCCGCATGTAGGAATATTACGTCCTTCATTTCCTCTTCGAACGGGTTCTTGCCTTTTAGGGTTCCGTCAGTGACTTCTAATTCCATGTGCTCTGGACCCATTGAGCAGTGATTTAGTCTGCCACCTAGATCAACTATTTCTTTTTCCGCTATCGCGCTCAAAAAGACTTCATCAGTGATTCCCCGAATGTATTCTTTATAGTTACCATCTGAATCTTTATAAACAGAATCGTAGGACTCAAGGACTTTTGAAATTAGTTCTCTGTTTTTGTCTGAGTTTTTATATAGAAATACTCCCCCCGCGTAAAAATTACTGTTTATATCTGCGTTGAATGTTAGGAATAGTTCGTGGAAAAAATCTTTGTTTTCTGAAGGCACTGCTTTTTCAAAGAAATCTCTTAGCGTAGGTACGTAAAAATGCTTTGCTGCTCCTACCCCCTCTCCAATTTCTTCAAACAGTTCCTCAAATCTATTGTTTGCAAGAGCGGTGTCTGTGTCTACATAAACTACGTATTCTGTTTCTGCCTCCAGTACGGCTACGTACTTCTGCCTCCAGAACTGGAAGCCGACTTTTTTCTGCGACAAATCTAAGTTGTCTTTCGACTCTAAGATTTTAACGTTGGGGTAATCGACTGGAAACTTATTGTTTAAATCCAAAACCAAAAAGTTAGTTTCACCTAGAAGGTCCGTTATACTATCTATGCTTGTTTTAAGGTTCGAATAATGCTCGTCACCTCCTCCGACTATATATACAAATGTGATTTTTTTAGAGTCCATTATAAGACCTTTAATATTGATTCGATTCTGTTTAGATATGTATGATTGTCTTTAACGTATTTCATGCATTCTTCAATAAAAGCGTAGTCTTCTCTTTGAGCCATAGCGTCATGAAAAAGCTGGGCTGGGTCTTCCTGTAACAGGCAGTGCCCCTCTAGTTCACTGTGAATCTCCTTGGAGTTTGTGATCGGTAGGTGACCCCAGCTAGCTGACTTGAATACCCTACACGGAACGTAGCCGTTTCTCAAGTGCTCTGGACCCCTTACGTCTGCCGCTAGTATTGATAACTTTGTTCTTTTTTGAACATCTTCCTCTGGGAGTGGATGTCTGAATGGGTCGTTATGGTAAAAGGGTATACCTGCTTTCCTGCATTCCATTATGAATTGAGAGAATGTGCTAAAGTTTTCGCATCTACCGTCTGGGCTCAGATTTCCGCAAAAATGTATAACTCTTTCTCTTTCTCTTTTAATTTCTTTAAAATTAAATTCATGAGGTAATAGACTTGCTCCCCAAGTTATGTAGAACTTGTCGTAGTCTGCGATTTCATACTCATGGTAGTCATTTTTGTATTTTATGGATTTGTTTGACTTTGGCTCGAAGTAGCAAGAGTTCCCGACTTTTTGCGCTTTGGATTTATCTAAGGTAAAATCGTATATGTGGTCTTTATGCCATATGTGATTATATCTGAAGTCTATAAATCTCTTTACTTCAGCGTTGATGTATTTTGCTGGGTCTGGGGGGCCATGTACTAGGTAGGTGCTTGATTTGACTAGCGGAATTTTTGAGTCAGCAAATCCCTCAGTCCAAAAAATACAGTCCTCCCAGTCGAAGTCTTTGGGGTAGTCCTTGTCGTGGAACCAGAACACTTCGTAGCCTAGGTACGAGAACGCTTTAAAGAAAGCTTCTTGTATGTAGGACATCGTGTGGGAGTGAAGCGGATGTCCCCAAATAATTATTTTTTGCTTATGCATTTAGAATCTAGGTAGTGCTAGGGGCCAGTTATGGCCTTGTATTTTAATGCCAAAGAAATCCAAGGTCTTCCGAATTAATAGCTCATTGCAGTAAGCCCCTGTGTCCTTAACGCATTCTTGCAACGCGAATTCAAACGTGTTAAAAACGCTGGCGTAAGCATCCATGTTTTTACTGGAGCTTAGGTTGAGCCAGTCTGAGATCATGCCGTCTGGTTGATTCATGTCCTTGTAATGGACAAGATTAGGGTCGTAGTCTGGAGCATTAATTTTTATATACGATATCACGTCTGTTCTTATTTTAATTACGTAATCATATTTAAAGTCATTTTCTAATTCATATGTTTTCTTAAGAATGCTGCTTTTAAGTAAGCTATACTTAGCGCTGTAATTGTCTCTTATTGTTCTGAATCTGAAGTTTGGTTCTTCTGGGTTGTCTATGGCTCCCTCGAAATATCTTTGTAATGATTCATCGAAGTTAATAGTGGAATTCAAAAAGGTCTTGGGCTTTTCTACTTTTAGTGATATTGGCTTGTATAGCTCTTTAAATTTCTCTATAGAGTCGTTTTTGATTCTTTGATTCTTCCAGCCTCCAGCGCCTCCGTGTTTGTAGGGCTCTGTGCATAGTTCTTCGCTGAACCAAAGGTGAGCAAATACGTCTGCATTATTAGGGTCTATCACGTTTTCCTTCATTAATGGGAAACATTCTTCAATAAACCTAGGTTGACCGCAAACTATTATAGCTGTTTTCATTTAAAACTTATTGTCTCCTTTAAAACCTCTTTTAGTTTTATTTGATCGTCTTTCTTCTGCATCTCTAGGGAATTTGAAGGTTTTTTTGCCTAGAGGAAAAACGTAATTTGGCCAAATAAAATTTAACTCCTTAAATAAATAGTAGGGCAATGCAGTGATTTTTTTAACGTCGCATTGTATTTTACTGTTTACAGATAGATGCTTTTCAAGTTGTAAATGTATTGGTAATTCAATGTAGTCATAGATGTTATCAAAAAACCTCGTATATGAATCCATATTTTTTAAATTTCCGCAAGCAAATAAATCAGAAAATGGATAATCTGAACCTAAGTAGCCACCTGTCCCTCCAAAAACGATGCCATTTGAGCAGTATAGGGTATCTTTATCGAGTTTATCGTATTCTAGTCTGTATTTTATTGCTAGGTCTGTTCTTGCTAGGATGTAAAAGTCATATTTTTCTTCTGATTTAATCGCTAGTTCTAAGCTGTTTTTTTTTGATTTCCATTGGCTGTATTCGTTAAAAAAAACTCTATTAGTTCTAACGCCGCTCCAAAGAGGCCCGTTTAGGTCTCTTCCAAGGACTCCAAAATCAGTAATAGGATTCGGGGATTCGCGCTTTTGTGCATCTTCGTACTGTGAGAAATCAAATTCTTCGATGTCTAAAGGTTTTTCGGTGAGTATTTTTTGGGGTAAATAAAGGTCTTCAAAAATTTTATTTTCATTTTCTTGAAATTTTCTCATTAATCGCCCTTCTCTGGCATGTGGGCTTTTTTCGTGGTAGGCTGTTTTTCCGAGCCTATCTTCCCACCAGAGGTGAGCGTAAACGTCCACCTTTACACCTTCTGTACTTCTTATTATAGTATCAAAGATGTTCACGTAACAAGCTTCTACCTCTCTTGGGAAGCCAAAAAAACAAAGCGCTACTTTCATTTTTTATCAAAAAATATCCTCCTAGGCATCCCGTCTAGATTGACGAACTCGTCTTTCTTAGGCATGAAGTAGTATATTTCTGGTCCTATTGCGTAGGTGTCACATCTTGTGTCTTCTAAGTGGAACCTAATCAAGTCGTGCATATGCGGGAATCCTCTTTCAATATAGCTGTCAAACTCTTCGTAAATTTGGCAATACTTCTGCATGTTTGATTTGGAGCCACAAGCAAACCAGTCTGAGAAAAATCTGTCCCAGCCAGCGGTTCTGCCATCACCAATATATAGAATGTCAGAGTTTAGCTCTTCGTATTTGAACTTCTTGGGGAAAAGTAGGTCAGTGCGGCATCTTACATAAAAGTCATAACTTTCATTCGAAGATAGTGCTAAATCAAAGCTTTTTGCTATCGAATAGTACGCGCTCTTCATATTGAAGTAGCATTTTTCTAAGTCTGACAGCGTCGGGCAGACTCCTATCCTGTCGGAATTACAAAATGAGGTGTCGAATTTTATTTGGTTTTCGAATACGCTTTTTTCGGGTTTATAAAGTTTTGCGAATTCTTCATTTGCTTTTTCTAAAAACTTTACCGAGTTGGGCTTGTACTCTGTGCCAGCCATGTCCTCGCTCCACCAAAAATGGGCATAAACATCTACATCGTAACCATCAATTAAGTTTCTATTGATGTTTTCGTAGCATTCCTTTAGGTCTCTGGGCTGACCCGAAAAACAAAGAGCTATTTTCAAAGTAAGTCCTCCAAGTTTGAGTCGTTTCTTTTAATGTTAATGGCTTCGCAGCTAGGGTACGGATTACTTTTAGCGTAATCATTAATTATGTATCTTTTGCAATGAAATAGATCGAAGATGATTTTGTGATACTTCAACCCGATCCTTTCTAGTTGGGATTTGGTTTCTTTTTTGTATCCCCTTTTTCTGGATGTTGTGATTACAACTTGGGCTTTTCCAGAATCGTATAGCTCATTAATTTTTTTGACGTTAGCAGGAATCGCATCCGTTTCTCCCCAGTATGGAGGAAAGTGTTGTGCGCTATTTTCCACAAGGGTTCCGTCTAAGTCAATGAAGATGCACTTATATTTAGATTTAAAATGATTCCAGTCGTCTATTGTCCCCCAGTCGATGAAGTTATTAGTATCGATAGTGGTAAAGCTTTCGCCCTCAATTATCATTTTATAAATAACATGAGAGACATAGAGGTCGTCGTAGTGCTTAATCTTGTTGTAGTATTTTCTGAAGTCTCTTGCGTTTTTAAATCCGTAGCACCCCGTGCAGAAGTCGCTGCTGATTACCTGTTTTTCAACTATGTTGTTAATGTTGTTGTTTTCATCGCAAGAAACGTAGCTTTTGTTGCATGGGTTAAGTAATGTGTGGTTATTTAGGTTAGATGTAGATACGAAATTAGAGGCGGTGATTTTAATTTCAAAAAAATTGTCGCAATCTTTAGAGCAGAAAAAGCCTGTTATTTTTTCTTTTTTTATTGCCTCGAATATTGTCTCTGGTTGACTTAGGGTTGGCTTGCTTAAGTAAGTAATCTTAAAGTTCTTAATGTTGAGTCTAGAGAATTCTTTTTTGATTCCTTCGCTAAATTTATATTTACGCTCGTGTTCTTTAAGGCAAACTAGGTACACGCAATCAAAGAAGTCTAAGTTCAGACCTTTGATCGATTCGGTTATCATTAGGCTCCCACTGGGGTGAGTGGAGAGCCATTTGGGTTTTACGTCGGGATACCTGCTGGATTTACCCGCTACCGGAAGGATTAAGCTTCTCATGTTTCTCATTTTATATTCTCTAGTACGTAGTTGTACACCCTGCTAATCCCCTCCTCAATGTTGAATTTCGGCTCCCAGTTTAGCTCTTTTTTACACTTTGACATATCTGCTATAGAGTTTTTGTGTACTTCCTGTTGTATTCTGTGGGTAGAAAGTTGATTGGTGCAGTTGAATAAAGATTCATATTTATCCCAGTAGTTTTCGGGTTTTTTGAATTTAGCTTCAATATCTTTACCAGAAACTTCTAAAAATATTTGGTACAGCTTCGGTACTGAGAACCCTGCTCCCGTTCCTATGTTGTAGATTCCCATTTGATCGCTTTTAGCGGCTATCTCTGTGACGAGGGATATTAGGTCTTCTACAAAAATATAGTCTCTCTCTGCTGTCGATTGATTGTATAACGTAGGGGCTTCGTTCTTTGCTAGGCATTTTGCTACGTATCCAGTGAATGGCGGTTGCTTTCTTAGGAAATCTTGGTGGGCTCCGTAGACATTAAAGAATCTGAGTACAGCTATGCTCATTCCGTAGTTATTAATGTAAGATAGGCATAGATTTTCCCCCGCCCTTTTAGTCATTGCGTAGGTAAGGTCTGGATTTACTGGGTCGTGTTCGGCGTACCCTGTACTGTACCCTCTTTTCTGTGTTGACTTGGTGTTTTCGTAAACCGCTGAAGTTGACGCGAAGAGGATTCGCGGTACGTTCTTTTTTCTGCAAGCTTCTAGCACGCTCGCTAGCCCACCTACATTTACACTATAGGCTCTCTGGGGGTCTGTTTGGCAGTCGGGTAGGGGTGCGATTCCAGCTAGGTGAATAACTAGCTCGCAGTCAGAAAGGGTATTTTCTAGCTCTGGCTGATTTCTTACGTCGCATTCGTGTAGCGTTCCGAAAGTTTTACCATCTATCGTGAGGTTGTCTTTTTGCCCGTAGCTAAAGTCGTCCAAAAGATGAACGTCGTGACCTAAGTTGTGGTAGTAATGGCCTAGTTGGGAGCCTATAAACCCTGCACCTCCTGTGATAACTACCTTCATAACTTGCTAACTATATCAGAGAGAACGCCTCTTAGGTAGTTAATTTTTTTAAGTTTTCTGGTGTACGGAAGAATTCTGGCGAAGTTTAAAAATTGAAATAAAAGGTAGTATTTCTTATAGCTTTTGATACTTAAAAAACTGTCATGTAGTCTGACATCCAAGTAGTCTAGGCTTATATTTATTTTATTTTTATCGAAGCTTTTTTGGTATAGGTCTAGTGACCACTTATAGCGAGTGTCCTGTCTTAATTTGGCTACATCTATTAGTGGCGTTTCAATGAATCCATCTAAGAAGTCAATTAGTATTAGCTTGTTTTTTTGGAATATTATATTACTTAGAGTTAGGTCTCCATGGCATGTGCCTATTGGAATCTCTAGTTTGTCCGGTAGGAGGTCTATGAACTTTAGTAGGCAGAGTATTTTTTTCTTGTTGTATATTTGTAGTATTTTATTCTTGATTACTTTAGAGTCGATCTCTTGAGTCTCGGAAAAAGATATGCTCTCTTGCACATAAGAGAATATATCCTCTGAAAATTTGTCTATTTCTTTTTTACCCGCTTCGGAGAGGAACGAGACGAAGTCCTTACCTGCTGCGTACTCCATGGAAAAAGAGTTTTCGGTGCTGTCTAGCACTTTGGGTGTGCTTAGGAATTTAAGGCCGCTTTTGAATTTGCTTTGCTTGAGCCTTTGCTTCTTGAGTCTGTCGTTGTACTGGAAACTTGGCGAGGTTTTAATTACCTTGCCATTTTTAAGTTCTACTTCGCATCCAGAAAAACCCTTGAGGTTCATTTTACTCCTTTAAACCTAGGGTAGTCCTTCATGTTTTTGTCCTTGTGTATGAGTAGTTTTGGGAAAACCATTTCCCAGTTCTCTGGGTATGCGAACCCGCTGTGGAAAACCGTTACCCTGTCTTTAAAGTCTATGAATCCTTTGTTTAGGTGAGATTCGTCGTGCCACCTCGCTACAACGTTAACCGACAGGTCGTCGTCAATTCTTTGCTTCATTAAATTAATGAATTCTAATATGTCTGGGTTCTTGCCACCCCAGAAGCAGCCTTGCTTGTAAGCTGTGTTTTCATTCGTTGTGCCAGCGGGCACGCAAGCCAGAGACTCTTCATTTGTTTCGAAATCTGCTAAACCGTATATGGCTTGACCGGGGTGCTGGACTCCAAATAGGCTATGATACATGGAGAGCCAGTCTTCTGATATTTCATCGACGGCCTCCATGTCTGAGTCAATGAAAATTATATCTGAGTACTCTTTAAGTTTTTCTTCCTGTTTTAGTATGTAGTGAAACCTTTTAAGTGTTACGTATGGCCATTCTTCGTGTTCTATTTCAGTGATGATTAAGTTGTCTACCTTTAGTGAGTCGTGCTCTGGCTGATCTGTGAACACAAAAAAATCTTTGTGAGTTTTGGGTAGAAAAAATTTATTAATAGAACTGTAATAAGATTCAAAAAAATCTATATACTTCTTAGTTCCGATGAAGATTATGGCTATACGAGGTTCCATGTTGTCGGTATTAGGTCTTTTATGTAGTTATACCCGTTGTCTAGGTTGTATATTTTGGGGGTATGTTCGTCTGTAAACCAGTTCTTGGGGGCGCATACCTTCTTGTTCGTGTTCTTATTTAGGTATGCTGCCCACCAGCTAAAGCTAGAGTTGCATATGATTGAGTCTTTGAATTTACTCATAAGCGCAAACTCAATTAAATCCTCTCTGAGGAAGTGCTGTGACTCATTTTCGGAGTCTTGAGTGGTAGGGTTTTTTGAGTGTTCTCTTTCAGATATGAATTCGCAGTTGTATGAAGAGAAGGTTTCTTTGCACCAGTCTATATCATCAGAGAATACGGCAAATTTACTGCACCCGATGAAGTTGAGACAGTTATTGTAATAGTCTACACTTTGTGATTCATATACCGCCGAAAGGGTTTCGTAGTCACCTCTTCTTACATGGACGAACGCTGAGCATTCTCTTAGTGTGTCTGAGTACTTTTCGGAAATATAGTTTTCTATTTCGCTAGAGAATTCGAAAATTTTTCTAATTTCTTTTTCTGAGTTTTCAAAATACTTATAAGATTGAAAGTATCCATTAAGACCTATTGGCCTAACTGGCTCTGGTAACTTTATCTCTTGGTAGTTGCAGTATTTTTCTTGTAGAATGTCTCTTACTAGTATTTTCGCTGTTGGGAGGCGATTTTTAAAAAATTGCTGATAATCCCATTCGGGAAAAATAGCTAACTGGTTGCTGGTTTTAGCAATACCAATTGTGGAGGATATTTGGAATAATTGATTACCAAGTCTTCCTAATTTTCCTAGGTTTGGAAAGGATATCATTTTAGATGTTCTCCTCTATCCATTTAAATAGCTCGCACTTCGGTTCCCAGCCAAGCATTTTTTTTGCCTTGGAGTTGTCGCACAACGTTTTCCTTGGTTCAAATCTTGGGTCTATGTGTTTAATTTCTCCTCCAATTTTTTTTGCAATGTCGAGAATCTTGTAGTCTTTTCCGTTACCTATATTGAATACGTGGAAGCCTTCGTCTGTTTCTGGTCGCGTTGCGGCTAGTATATTCGCGTCACAGATATCTCTGACATTAACGAAGTCTCTGGACTGTAGGCCATCCCCAGTAATAGTTAAAGGTTTGCCTTCATTCTTCAATCTCTTAAAAATACCCATAATTGGGACATATGGACCTTCAGTCGGCTGTCTGTATCCGTAGGCATTAAAGTACCTCAAAGCTACGCTGTTTAATTTAAATAAATTAAAAAATAATTGCAAGTATACCTCCCCGATGAGCTTGTGTGCAGCGTATGGGCTAAGCGGGTCACTCGGCATGTCTTCTGGTGTGGGGAGCGTTTTTGCGTCACCGAGTACTGCGCTTGTCGAGCTAAAGATAACTTTTTGTACTTGCGCTTTTTTTGCAGCCAAGAAAACATTTAGTGAGCCGTTGACATTGACATCATGGAATGTGACGGGGTCTTGTATTGACTGCTCAACCCTTGGTCTGGCAGCTAAGTGGAAAACGTATTTTGAGTTGCGGAAAACCTTGTATAGCTCTTGAACGCCGTCTCTTATGTCCATTTTGTGGATAGTGACCATATCTGGATCGCTCTCTGACTCTTTTATATTTGCACCTAGCACTACTTGATTCGGGAAGTGCAAGGGCAAGCCTTCGTAAGTTGAGTAATCGTCAACCACATGTACGTCGTACCCTAGGTCAAAGAGTTTTTTCGTGAGGTTACTTCCTATGAATCCGCAGCCTCCAGTAACTATAACCTTGTCTTTAGCCATATTTCTTTACCATTTTGTTGTATAGGGGGCATCCACTTTCATACCAGTCTACAGAGTCTCTAAGTATGCCTCCGTATTTGGAAAGTAGATTTTGGTATGCTATTGTTATGAAAAAGTTTCCGAAATGGACTCTCAGCCCATATCTTAGTACGTCTGCACATTCCGCTTCCATTCCCTTGTGTAGGAAAGATTCTGCAAATTTAGCTATATCTTCTGGTGTGTTTTCCCAGTTTAGCTGGGTTACCCAGTTTTGACTTCTGTTTTCTCTTCTGTATCTAACCACCCTGCCGACAGATGTGTATTTGGCGTCATCGTGAAAGGATACCATTTTGTGATTGTGTTTGATTTTGAATCCAGATTCCCTGCACCTTAAAGCGAAGTCAGTATCTTCGTTGTGCTTACCCTTCCTGTAATCTTCCATGTTTGACATGTTGTAGAATCCGTAAGTCTCAGAATCCCACTGTAACCTTTCGAATACATGCCTTTTCATGACCCAAGCCATACCTCCAGACATGTAGATATAATCTGAATCCTCTTCTGGCTCCAGCATTACGTGACCCCTTTCGGGGTCTAAATAGCAGCAGTGATCCCAGAATCTAGTGCCATCTGGTAGCTTTACTCGCGATGTTAGTATGTCGAAGTCGTTTCCGTATTTAGTGAACTCAGAATACCAATCTTCAGACAAAAACATGTCATCGTCTAAAACCAGAATATTATCAAATTTGGCTGCTGAGCACGCTAGGTTTCTCATTTCTGCCAGATTTCCAGAATCAGCAGCTTTTTTAGCGTTAACGAATTTATACTCTCCTTTTTGCTTCCAGATTCCAGAGATTATGATTTCAAAGTTAGGAATATTTTGGGAAATTATGGAGTTTATTACCCTGTTTGTTTGTACGGGTTTTTTTCCATTCGTTATGATTATGCAAGATAAATCCATAAATGTATAGCTCAAGGCTGATACATTATATAGGATTTTTTAAGGAAAGCAACAGCGTTTTAGCTGCGATTATTGGTTAAATGATCGATTTTTTCTTCGATTCTATCAAACCTGTGGTGGACTACTTTTACTAGGTCTTGGAAGTCTGACTTAGATACGTATTTTTCTGGAAGGCTGAGCGCTAGGTCGTTTATTTTTTGCCTAGCTTCCTTAAGGTCGTTCTCGTGGTGTTCCCATAGTTTATCTATGTCTTTGGCGTTTTCTTGGGTTTTAGCCCACACCACTTTAAGAATCCAACCACCAAAGAAGGTTATTAATCCTATCACTACATTCATGAAGAACTGAAAATCAACTTCCATACTTTTAATTACACATTTTTAAGGTTTTTAAATTTTTTTTTTTTAATAATAGGGTGTAAGTATCTTGTGTGTGAAGCTTTTTTATGCTCATTTCTGTGGAAGAATTCATGACTAATATAAAAAAATACCTAGCTAAATACCAAGGAATTAAGGTCAAGTATGTGCCAAACTCCGGTAACGCTGGGGATTCTTTTATAGGATTTGCTACCGTGCAGATGTTCAAGGAGTTGAATCTCGATTACAAAATCTGCAAGCATGACGAGGTATTTGAAGGGGATAGTATAATTTACGGAGGCGGTGGAAGCCTAATACGTAAGTATAGTGGTTCTAGGAATTTTTTGTTAAAAAACCACGAGAAGAATGATATCGTAGTTCTTCCCCATTCTTTCCATGATTGCGATGATTTGCTAGCTTCTCTCTCGGAGAGAGTTACCTTGATCGCTAGAGAAAAAATTTCTTATAATTATATAAAGTCCAAGGCTAATTATTTGAGTAATTGTTTATTGTCGCATGACATGGCTTTCCACATCAAAGATATAAGTAGATACAGGGACAGGAGTTGCGTCGGTGTATGTAACTCGTTTAGGGTTGATGACGAGCTTAGAGACAGTAAAGATCGAGTTAAAGTCCCAGAAGGCAACAAGGACATATCAATAGACTTTCAACGACCAATGTTCATGAGGAATTGGGGTATTCCTAATGATACAAATACTCAAGTAGAAAAAAATCTGAGCGTTGCAACTGATAATATGTTTTCTTATCTTTCGAAATTTGAGAAAATTAATACTAATCGTTTGCACGTTGGAATTGCCGCAGCGCTAATAGGTAAGGAGGTTAATTTGTATCGGGGTTCTTATCATAAGATTGTGGGGATATATGAATTTTCTATCGCAGGTAAGTTTGATAACGTTGTATTTCATAATAGTAATCCATGAAGTATTATCTGTCAGCAGCTTTAACAATAAAAACGAAGTGGTTCGACTCCCTCAAAGAGTGGTTTCTGTGGAATAAGTTCATAGGTGTAGAGCATTTTTATATTGTTGATGACAATAAAGGTAAGCCTCTGAGAGACTTTTTTAGAAACTTCTCTAGTGATATTACTTTTATAGAAGATGTCGAGGCTGATAGCAACATCCCCCAAAGAGATTTATTTAAAAAGATATATAACGAGTACAATCATGAATCGCACTGGTTGGCATTTGTAGACGATGATGAATACATAATGTCTTTGCAGGAGTTAAGCTTTTTAGATTTCTTAAGGTCTGTGGAGAACAGGAACGGTGTAGAATTAGCTTCTAGGTTTTTCGGGCCTCATGGTTATGAAAAGCACGAAGGGTTAAAGTGTCATGAGAATACATTAACTCTAGACAGGTATTGGCTTTATGAGTCTAAACCTATTCTGAAAACCATAGTAAACTCTAGGATCGTTGGGAATTTAAGTGATGGCGGAAGTGTTCATAGATTGCTATCCGAGGGTGCAGTTGACTGTTTCGGGAATCAAGTAGAGTCCATTAATGAAACTCAAATACATAATAACTGGGGCTTCGATGACAAGGTGGTTAATGACGCAGGGAGGATTCATAATCCTAGATTTGTAATCAATCATTATGGTCTTAGGAGTCTGGAAGAAATAGAATACAAGTTGTTTGAAAGAGGCTTTGCGGAAGGGGAGAGAATCTCGGATGGAGGAGTGACGTATAGGGCTCATAAACTACTCAAGCAACTCTTTTCTACAACTAAGCATAATAATTTAAACCATAGGGGCAATTTTAATAATTTTTATTTTAAATCATGTCTACCTAACACTAGGTCTGAGTTTCTTGATTACTATAATAAGAATCGAGGTAAATTCTAACTAAAAATCATCTACTAGCACCCCAGAGCTCTGATAATCTTTAACTTTTCTCTCAAAGAAGTTAGTCATAGCTCCGGTATCTACAACTTCAGACAGCCAAGGGAACGGGTTGTTATCGCTGTCGAAGCGATAGTCAATCCCGATACCCTCAAGCCGCCTGTTGCCGATATATTGCATATAGTCAACGAACATATCTGCATTTAGTCCAAGGATGCCACGAGGCAGGACATCGTGAGCGTATTTAATTTCAAGCTCTACGGCTTTTTTAATATGCTCTACTGTTTCTTCCTCGAACTTTTTCGTCCACACCGATGAGTATTGTTCTTTAATTGTGTTAATTAAGTATGTGCCGAACTTAATGTGTAGGCTTTCATCCCTTAACGTGTATCTGATTTGATCGGAAAGACCGGGTAATTTGTTTTGACGACCAAGGGCGAGTAACATCGCGAAGCCGCTAAAGAAAAATGTTCCTTCGCATACAATATAGTAAGTAATTAAGTTCCTTAAGAATTCTTTTTTGCCTTCTGTTGTTTTAGTTGAGAAATCTTGCCTGTTGACATCAGACGTTATGCTAATTAAAAAGTCGTCTTTAGCTTTTATTGACTCTATGTTGTTGTAAGCTTCGTATACTTCAGATACTTTGAGTCCGTAGCTATCACAGCATGTGACTACGGTCCAGTTATGTAGTGATTCTTCATATGCTTGGCGCATTATGTATTGACCGCACTCCGCGTCAGTTATCCATTTTGCGACATTAAGTAGTAAATTATTGCCAACCAAGGACTCACTTCCAGCGAAAAAGCCAAGGCATCTTTTAACGAGTAGTTTTTCATCTTTTGATAGCGTTCCGTCTTTCCATTGTTCGATATCATTGGACATGTTTATTTCTGCTGGGGACCAACTATTGGCTACTCCCTTAAGAAACAAGTCCCAAGCAAATTGATGTTTATGAGGGAGTATTTGGTTTACTCCAGTCGTGTTCTCCTCTAATAATAATCCACTTTTCATTCGTGTCGCATCCGTGTTGATTCTGTGTTTTAGTTCCTCATTGGCAGCTTTCGCATGTTGGGTCTAATATGCTACAAGCAGTTTGACCGCTTAGAGCTTCGTGTTTGCTTGCTATTTGATCCGCCATTTGTGTGTTGGTGGACTTTTCAATTTTGCTTGCCGATTTATTTCTTAGATAATAAGTGCTCTTCAGACCTCTATTCCTCGCATGAATATAGAGATCATTCAAATATTTTAAAGATGTTTCTTTATTAAATAAATTTAAAGATTGCCCCATGTCGATCCATTTTTGCTTAGCGGCAGCTAAGTCAACTAATTTAAATTGGTCGTGATTAAAGGCAGTACAATATCGCTCTTTGAGGTCTTCTGGGATTTCACCATTAAGCATCGATAAGTCCCCGTCAACTGACTTAATGGCTTCAACCATGGATTGATTCCATATTCCCCTGTCTTTGCATTCCTTAATGAACCATTCATTTACTATCGTAAGATTTCCGCTTTTATTCTCGTAAACAAAAAGTACTGAAAAGTCTGGCTCAATGCATGGGGAGCATCCTTGGATGTAAGAAATAGTAGCAGTTGGTGCTATTGCCATTGTGTTGCTGTTTCTCATTCCAGACTCCGAAATAGAATCCCTAACGACCTTCCAGTCTAGCTCTGGGCAGAATTTTTTACCTCTGTGAATGATTGGTTTTTCACCGAGGTACTCCATGAGGTTTTTGTATGTGTCAATTGGCAGAACGTTTTGACTCCATAGTGAGCCTTCATAGGTGGGGTACGTTCCTCGTTCTTTGGCTAGCTTGCTTGAATTAAAGATACAGTGGTAAGAGATAAACTCGTATAATTCATCTGAAAACTTAACTGCCTCGTCTGAGGAGAAGTTTACTTTGTAAGAGTGAAACACATCAGCCCAACCCATGCTGCCAGCGCCGACTGGTCTGTGCTTTAAGTTGGAGTTTTCTGCTTCCTTGGTTGGGTAAAAGTTTAGATCGATTACGTTGTCAAGCATCCTCATCTGGGTTTTGATAGTCTTGGCGAGGAGCTTAAAGTCTAGTGTTCCGTTCTCTTTTAGATGTTGTTTTAAGTTTACTGAGCTTAAGTTGCAGACGGCTGTTTCTCCTACTTCAGACTTTTCTCCCTCGTTGAATAAGGATGGTTTGGTGTGTAGGAATATTTCAGTGCATAGATTAGAACTATGAACGATGCCTTCGTGGATGTTTGAGTATCGGAAGTTAGCATTGTCTTTAAAGGTCATCCAAGGGTGACCTGTTTCGAACAGAACTCTTAACATTTTTTTCCAGAGTTCTTTTGCTTTTATTTTTTTAAAATTATTTAATTCTCCCTTATCTGCCATCTTGCAGTACTTCTTGTATTTTTTGTCAAACTCCGTACCGTAGCATTCATGTAGGTCTCTCGTGTCGGATGGAGAGAACAAGTACCAGTCTTCATCTGATTTGATTTTCCTAATGAAAAGGTCTGGTATCCAGTTAGCGGTGTTCATGTCATGACACCTTCTTCTTTCATCTCCCGTGTTCTTCTTTAGGTCTAGGAAGTCTTCGATATCTAAGTGCCAAGGCTCAAGATAGGCGCACCCAGCACCCGGTCTTTTTCCGCCTTGATCAACCGCTATGAGTGTATCGTTATAAATCTTTAGCCAAGGAATTAGGCCAGAAGATTTTCCATTAGTGCCTTTGACATAAGAATTAGAAGCCCTAAAGTTGCTAACATCGAAACCCAAACCTCCAGCGAACTTACTTTTTCTGGCTTCCTGCCAGAGACCCTCAAAAATACCATCAATGGAATCATCAAAAGTATTAAGATAGCAGCTAGAAAGCTGGCTATGAGTGCTGCCGCTGTTGAAAAGAGTAGGAGTAGAGCAGCACAAGCGAAAAGTAGAAAGTACATCGTAGAATTCGATAGCTTTTTCATTTTTATTATCCTCGTTTATAGCTAGACCCATTGCTACTCTCATCCAGAATGCTTGAGGTGTTTCTACCCTAATCTCGTCAATGCAATGAAGGTATCTGTCGTAAATTGTTTGTAAGCCTAGGTACTTAAACATTAAGTCTCTGCTTGGATCAATAGCCTCAGAGAGTCGCTTGAGGTCAAAGTCTAGGAGTTCTTCGGAAATTATATCTTCTTTTGTGAGTTTTTTTAAATTTGATACAAAACAAACTCTATATTGCTCATTAAAGTTTTCCGCATTTCTGCTCTCTCTAAATACCTCCTTGTGTATCGTGCCTAACAAAAGCTTTGAAGCGACATAGGCGTAATTTGGTTCTTTTTCTATCTTTTGCCTCGCGCTCATGATGAGGGCAGAGTCTATTTCCTTTGTTGTAATCTTATCGTAAAGTTGAACGTGGGCATCTAATACTACTTCGCTCGCTGAAACATTCTCTAGGTCTTCACAAGACCTTTCGGCGCATAAGTTAATTTTGTTAATGTTGAGGGGCTGAAGTCTTCCATTTCTCTTCTTTACGTTGATTGAGCTCATTATACTTTACAGGATAGGTAGATTAGATTACATCTTTTTTTAATGGAGGAAAAGAAAAAAAACCTTGTTGGGGAATTTTGTTGAAGAGCAACTTAAATATGTGTAATTAAGTTAAGTATTTGTATCGTTTTGGTGCTTCATTCCGTTCCTTTTGGCTGAGTAGTTTTTAAAGTGCTTTTCTTTAACGCTATCTTTACCCTCGCTCTTAGTTCTTGCTTCGCTTGCTTCTCTGGATGCGTCCCAAAGGTCACCGAAAGTTCCTTTTTTATTTTCGGTTTTCCTCATGAAGCTTTCAAGTGATCCATCTACTCGTGTGTCTATTGAGCTATTTGGGGAAGTAAATACTCTGCGCCATTCTACTCCATCTGGGCTAGTGTACGAGTGGTCGTCTTTCATGGATTGAACTATTTCAATTATTTCTCCTGTTTCTGGATTTTCAAATTCGTAGATAGGCATCTTATTTTATCCTAATATATACATCTTCATAATCAAGTAAATCATCCAGCCTGTCTTTGGCTGATTTATAATTAAAGAAGCAGTATTCTTTCATGTACCAGTAGAGGAATTTGTCGCTGAGCTCCTTGTCGAACCAAGATTCCGTGTCTATGGCTCTATGTAGGTCGCAGATTTTCCTTAAGTCGTAAGTTATCCAGTGGTATTCTGGCTGACAAAAGGATATAATTGGCTTAGAGTGCATCATCGCTTCAAATCCCGCTCCAGAGTTTCCTACTATTACACATTTACTATTGGGTAGAAAGTCATGTATTGATCGAAAGCCAGTGTGAACTTCAATGCTTGGGCTTATTTTTTCAAGTTCGTATTTTATTTTATTATCTAACTGCTCATCTTCACTACAGAATTCACCTTTTTCTTTGCCATTCATGTATGGGTGAAGTTTTACAATTATTTTGTCTTTAGAGATTTTAGAAAGCTTTTCGCATATACCTCTTAGTTTGTAATAATAGGTGAATTCAAAATCCTGTTCGGATACCACCGTATCCCCAAAGCACTGGCCTACTATTAAGAAATAATCAGTATCTCGTATTGAGCCTTTCTTCTCTAAGGTATTTCTGCAAAACTTTGAGTCGTTTTTCGTCACCCACTCGTAAACGTCTTTGTGAAAGAACTTGTATACGTCTTCGTAACTCACGTCCTCAAAGTCTGGCCTGTGGTATGTGATTGAAGAGTATGAGCCGTATCCAAGCTCATCCAGAGTCGCTTGATTTAGGTCCGGTACTGTGGGTTTTAAAAATAAATTTAAATTAGAATTTATTTTAAAATTAGATACTTCATCTACTGTGGAGTGATTGTATATGCAAACGTCGAACTGAATACTCTTTGCTTCTTCTGTTGAGATGCTTCGTATATGTCGCGGAGACAGTGACTCGAATTTATTGCAGTCTATGCTTAGGTCGTTTAGCTTATATATCTCATACCCTTTGTCTGCTAAGGATTTGCATAGCCATTCGTACCTACATGCCCAGTCGATTAAGATGACATCAATCTTGTGACTGTGTAAGAGAGCCTTTGGTTTCATTTCGTCGGCCTCTTTTCATTAAAGGTGAGAAAGTATTTGGTCTAGGGTCTTGGAGTAGGTGAATTCTTCTTTTAACTTTACCCCTTCTTCGTTAATTGGGTTGCTTTTATACCTCTTAACCGCTTCTTCGCAAGCAGAAATAAATTCGTCTTCGTTGAAATCGAATATATTGCCTTGATTGAAGGGGGAGTCTTTTTTGAAGAATACGCCGTCTTCTGCTGGTATTTTGCCTGTAGGATTTACTAGTACTGAGTTGCTTTCATTTGCCCACATCTTGTATGAGTGAGCGTTCAGTATGACCGCGTGTTTACCTAAGCAGACTGACTGAAACTCTGGTAAGCCCCAGCCTTCACCGCCAGACATGCCAACTACAATGTTTCCGCAGTTTAGGTAGTCATTGTACATCGTATTAAGGGGCATAAAGCCGAGCATGTTGACGTTAAAGTATTCTTTTCCGCCTAAGCTCCTCTTGATTAATTCTGAATTTTTCGCTGGATCAAGGAACGTATTGAATACAGCGCAGTTTAGGTAGTAATTTTTATTGTTACCAAACTTCTTGACCCAAGAACTAATTACTTTTTCGTGGTGCTTGCGTTTCTCGAACTTGCCTACTAGGTTGAATACTATCTTTTTATCGACGAAGTAATCTCTGTTTGTGTTGTGGAAATTTACATCATCGAACCCAAGTTTGACTACGCTTGATTCAACTCCAGATTTTGCGAAGGTATTTTTTGAGTAGTCGGATGTGAATAGTAGCCTATGATTATTCTTAGCTATGTTTACTTCTGTCTCCGTAGGTTTATCTAGCTCATGGAATGTAATTAAGATTTGCTTTTCGCTAAAAGATTCTAGTGAGCCGTTTAGATGCCATAGCTTAATTACCGGAGTGGACCTGTCATGTTCTTTTGAGGACTTATTTATACATGATTGAATCCATTCGAAGAATTCTTTGTCTTGCGGTTGGGACGAGAGGTCCACGTTGCCAACAGGAAACAGACAAGGATGCATATCCCTTTTGTACATCTCCCTCAAAAGGGATACACAAACTTGCCCGAACGAGACGGAATTAATTGGGAAGTTTAGCGAGAAGTCCATAGGTGACCTATAGTAGTTCCTCGCATTCCTCCGTCTCCTCAACAGATTCTTTCACTACTTGAACCTTCTGTTGTTGGTTGTTGTTTCTCTGGGTGGATTCGTAGATTCTAAGAAAGGGTTGGTTACTGCCTTCAGTGTGGTACTTATTGTTGAAGACGGTAAGTTTTACCTCACCTGCTTCAACCCACTTTTTTGCCAGTTCCTTAGTTACCTTGATGTTTCCACCATAGTACTCTTCCTTGCTGTCGTTTCTCATTTCTCTTTTCCAGAGAGCCCCTAGTTCATTTTCTTTATTTGCCATAGCTACGAACTTTATTGCGTTTTTTAATTGTTGTCAATTTCTTTCTTGTACTGCTGTAAGAAATTTTTAATATGATTTTCTAGGGACTCGTTAAGCCCTTCACTGACAGTTTTCCATTGAACTTTGTAGTCAGAGTTCATAAACAGGTGAGGGTCGTTCCTTAACTCTTCTTCGTTTGCGCCTTTTAAAAATATTTTAAAATTATCTTCATTAAGGTCATACCTACCTATGTAAACTAGCTTTCCTTTGAGTTCGTGCTTGAGCCAAGAAAGCTCGTCATGTTCATAATCGCAGTACCTTATGTCGGTTATTACTGCAATTGTTTTAGGTGAATCAAATTCTTTTATTTCTTTTTCTATTCTAGAAATCCAGTATCTGCCTTCTGTCTCTTCCCTTTTCCTTTTCGCATGAGCCACGAGGGTGTTTCTGATTTTATTTTTATCTTCAATCGAGCAATTAGTTGGATCGATTCCGTATTTACTAACACAGTAATCCTTGCATTCTTCCTTTAGTTTATCAGCCAAACTAAACCTCTTGACTTCAAAACTTGTACTTGCAAGTCTCTTTAAAATGCTAAAAAAAGTATCTTTTCCTGCTCCAGCAACACCAGTAATTCCAAGTATCATTTAACTTCCCATTTGTATTTCATTAATTTTTCAAGTATCTTGTCCCTCTTTACCCTAGCGCTTTCTACATCATCAACCCTTAAGCTTTTTCTAATTCTCTCGGAAGTCCCGTCGTCGTACTGGACCATAAAGTGAATCCACCAATACCTCCCGTTCCTCCAGATATGGTGGTTAAGGTTGGACTCATCTACCTTTACTGAACCTTTGAATCTTCTACTCATTATTGTATCATTAACTGCTTTGCATATCCTAACTTTCTTTAGGATAAATTAGATACAAAACCCCCCGCGAAGGGGGGCTTGCATATCCAACTTTCTTCTAGGGCTTTTTTTGTTAAGGTGTAAGCATCACCGATACGCATCGATAATATCGAAGTCATCTCCCATACAGGGTGAGAAACTGTGCTTAAAAACTCATTACAATGACTAACCACAACACGCCGGGGTATTGCGATGGGAATTACCCATCAGTTTTTTGTTAAAGCCGCCTTTCGAATGAAGCTGATGGCGCAGCTACCGCGATGGTCATTCTTAGGAAACCCTACCGTTTACTCTCGGCGGGCTAAAGGAGGTTCTGACCCCTTGATGGCCGAAGGTATATGTTTTTTTAATGTCAGTCAATATCATTTTCGTCTTCTTCCTCTTTTTCTTTTTTAGCTAAAGTATTCTTGAAATGAGAATACATAATTAAGAGGTTCTTAACGTCTTTTTCTTTTATGTCTGTTGATTGACAGTAATCAGAGTGGTCATTAATCATGTCACAAAATTCGTTTATCTCCCTAGCAATAGCCATACATAAAGTTTCATTTAACTCTACTGTCTGTTTATAAGATTCTATTCTTTTTTCAAGAACCCAAAAATCCCTACTCTCGTGATTTACTTTTTTAATTAATTTATATTCTTCTAAAGAATCCAAAGCACCCCTCACCACTGCGTCCCTCTCCTCGGTATCTTCCACAATAGGCTCCAGAATTTCCGAAGATTTTTTCATAGTAAACACAGCCTCGTTTTCCCTAAACCAAGAAAGAAGCTTGTCTGAGCAATCAGAAATATTCATGCCTCGAACTATATGTTTAAATTTTAAAAAAGTCAAAAAATGGATATTGACCACTTTAAAAAGTATGTTACTCTTAACTTAAATTATGAGTAATAAAGCCACCAAGGAAAGAAAACAAAGAGTAGTAATCGATTGGCCAGAGAACCAGTTTTCTGCGGAAGAGGTCTACGAAGCCTTCAAACAAAGAATTTCTAGGGTTTCCGTCCACAGCAAAATCAATAAAGCGGTGTCGAACGGAGAGCTCGAAGTCGTAGGTAAGTCCCAGCCACGCACGGGTCGCCCTCGAACCATCTATAAGAAGAGTAATGGATAAAGACTCCTCCGGTAGATTATCTTGGGAAAACTATGCGCTGAAGCTGGCTAAAACAGCGAGCGAAAGAAGTGAAGACCCCTACGTAAAAGTAGGGGCTTGCGCGTTAGGTTGGAGCCATGAGGTCTTAGGTCTGGGTTACAATGGCTTAATGTCGGGTAAAGATGTTGAGCCCTCGTTCTGGGAGGACAGAGATTCACGCAGACCATACATGATTCACGCCGAAGTTAATTGCCTTGCTGGAGTCGAAAGAAATAAATGTAAAGTCTTAGCAGTGACACTCTTACCTTGCGCGTATTGCGCCACCTTAATAGCTGCACATGAAATACGACACGTAGTTTATGGAGATACTTACGACAGAGACACCAAGGCTTTAGAAATTTTTGATTTTTATGGAATTAAATTACTTAAATTGGATTTATGACTTTATACTATTTGCATCCTTAAACTTATTGCTGCTTATAGTATGGTTCCAGACGAATGCCTTCATCGAGTACGCCAAGATTCTTGTCGTAGGAAATAAATTTCTTAAAACTGAAGAGTTCGAAAAGGAGTCACAAATGACTGGAATCAACTATCCAGAGTTTCTTCAATTAAATTATAATTGCTTTTTAACAAGATTAATGTCTTGCCCCTATTGTATTGTATTTTGGCTTTGCGTGTTTCAATCAATAATGATAGATAAACCCCTAATTGGAGTAGTCGTTTACTACCCAACGATACTACTATATTTTTTATTACAATTAATTCTAAAAAAAATTAACGAGGAATAAAAGGTGAAAAAACTAGACCAAGAATCCTTAGTGAGACTAATGGAAAAGAATCCAGAGCTTACCGAAGTGCTACCTTGGTCAGAAATGCTAATTAAATACCACAACGGAATCAATAAAGGTTGCTCATGCAATAAAACCAAAAGAGCTAAAGCAGCAGAGAATCTTTATGTAGACATAGTAACAAACTTCGTTTCACCGAATAATGACGTAAAAGACTACTTAAAAGACTTCTTTACAGGTGACAAAATTTTATTTACAAAAGGCGACGAAATTCTACTCACCATTGAATGATGCCCAAAAAGAAGCAAAGTAAAAACAAGCAAAAAAAACCTTCTGGCGCTGGCAAAGGTGATAAAGCAAGAAATTGTTATAGCAAAAATTTCAAAGACAACTATGACTCCATAGATTGGGGGAAGAAAAAGAAAAAAAGTAAATGAAAAAAATAATTATTGTCAGTTTATTGATTTGCATTGGATGCGTAAATAACAGCAAATATCGCTACGAGGTTCACCTTAAAGATGGTGACGGAATGATGCATCTTTATACAGGTGAAAACTACAAAGACGCAATATCATACATCAAAGAGTATGAAAAAAGCCATGGAGACATGACCCTAATCAAAATGGTGAAAGACTAAAATAAACATGCAATCCATTCTAACGCTTGCAATTATACTTTTCCCTTTTGCAATTTTATTTTTAACCGCATTTCTCATAATTGATTTATTCGTGGACTTGTTTAATGATTTGGGAAAGTAGCTCAACTGGATAGAGCAACGGTCTTCTAAACCGTAGGTTCTGGGTTCAAGTCCCAGCTTTCCTGCCAGACTTGCGGGCGGTTAACTCAGCGGTAGAGTGTCTCGTTTACACCGAGGTTGTCGGGGGTTCGAATCCCTCACCGCCTACCATTTTTAAAATGAAAGTTAAATACAAAAAACTAAACGACGACGCAATCACTCCAGTTCAAGCGACTAGCGGTGACGCGGGTAATGACTTGTTCTCCACCGAAACAGTTGAGCTAGACCCGCTTCAAAGGAAGATCGTTAAAACTGGAATTTCTGTAGCCATCCCAGAAGGATACTATGGAAGAGTAGCGCCTCGCAGCGGGCTAGCAGTTAAGCATGGAATAGATGTTTTAGCTGGCGTGATAGACGCTGGCTACCGAGGCGAAGTCGGAGTAGTGCTAATTAACTTTTCCTCAGATAAAGTAATCTTTGAAAAAGGCTCTAAAATAGCTCAGCTAATAATAGAAAAGTGCCACGCAACAGAATGGGAAGAAGTTAGCAACCTTTCTGAAACCGAAAGGCTTGATGCAGGTTTTGGTAGCACTGGAGTTTAAATAAGTGTAATAACTATATGTGAAAGATATAATTGAAGACTACACCGATGTCTTTGAATCGAATATCTGCGACCCAGACGCCTCTTGGGAAAAATGCTTCAATAATTTCTGTGACATCATTGCTCTACTCAGAAGCAACAGATACGATGAGAAAAGAATATCAAAATTTTTAATTTGGGCCTCCCAGCTTTTACAAATGAAAAAAACCATCACCACCCCAGTCGGCACTAGCTTTGTTAACTGGAGAAAAGATTATTCTAGAAAAAATATCTGGAAAGAGTAATAATAGTGTAATTCTTTCTGGAGGCGAAAAATGAGAACGCCGTTAAAAAAAATTTTTATTAATGATTTAGAAATTAGAGTTTACAGCTTGTCGGAAGCGCTAGGCTCCCCTGTTGCAGAATCAGTAACCATAATTGACCACTTTAACGATGTTTCCTATGAAGAAGCTGAGCTTATATTTGATTACTTAATTCATGAAGGCTTCATAGAGTCACAAAACGCTAAATTAGAAATAGCTAAAAATTCTTATTTTAATTAAAATTTAAAAGTTATAAGCTTGCCGTAACTTAAAAAGTTTCATATAATAGAACACATGAAAGACATCAAAGCACTCCACGACAGGATAAACCTACTCAACGAGTCCATACTGTTTGCCGACAAAGAAATCGACAGGTGTGCCACAGAGCTAGAAAAAATCGAAGTACTACCAGACACAGATTACATAATGGCTAAAAGAGAAAAGTTTGTTAATTGTGTGACACTCATGTTCAAAAGGGTTAGGATGGATAAAGAAGAACTCAGAAAAATAGAGAAGTCTCTTGGATAAAGACTTAACCCAATTACCGGAAAAAAATCTAGTCGCCCTCTCAAAAAAGGGCGACTGTTTTGCGTTTGAGGAGCTACTCAAAAGAAATAAAGATTTAGTTTTCGCCACCATTATCAGAAGACTCACGACAATAAGGCTCCCCCACATCAACAGAGGCAGTTCAGACGAAGAAGACATTTTTAGCATCTCGTCGTTTAAAGCTTGGAAGAATATAAAAAAGTTCAAAGGAGACTCCAAGTTTTCTACTTGGTTAACCCGTATAGCGATAAATGAGATCACAGATGAAACCAGAAAAAATCTTAGAAAGCACTCACTCTCCCTCGACTCCCTAATTGAATCCACTGGAGACAAATCTGCGCTTCAATATTGCGAACAATCAACCAACCAAGCATTCGACAATTTATCGCATAAAGATATCAGAAAAATTTACGAAAAAGCTTTAACCAAATTATCCCCACAGCAAAGAATGGCGATCCATCTTTTTGTAAACGATGGTTTAACCTACGGAGAGATTTCTAAGGTCTGCTGCGTCCCAATAGGGACAATAATGTCTAGGCTTTTCTATTCTAGAAAAAAACTAAAAAAAGAAATAGAATTGCTTCTCAATAAATAATTAAAAAAAGTGTAATTATATGTTGAAGAAGATGACTCAAAAACTACTATCTAAGGTACGTGATATCATGGGCACATGCGATACGCTAGACAACCCACTTGATAGAACTCTTTCTGTAGACGGAGACTCTTTCATACTTAAAAACCGACAAAACGGTAAAAGTATATTAATAGGCGAGGCTTACATAATACCCAAAAAAGAAGGCGGGCATAAACACATACTAGCTTTCAAAATAAATTCTAAAAAATGGAAGTGGGCAGAAAGCGAAGGCTTTACTAGGGACGAAATAATTGATATATTCGCAAATGAGATTTTTGAAGAACTGCATATCGATGACGCAACAGACTACTTAACGTCTTAAAATGAAAGACCCGAAAATAAAGAATTTGAAAAAGTTGATCGGTCACTTACTTGAGAAGGCCCAACAAGAAGATTTGATTCACAAAAAGAAATCACTAGAATCAAATAAAGCCTCAGAAGCAATAGGTGATAGCTTCTGGGTGTTTCACTTAAAGGAAGCTCAACGACTCATAAATGATATCGAAAGATAAAAACATATACCTCTTTGACATAGATGGCACACTCACTGAGCCTCTATCCAAGATGGATTCCAGTTTTACTTATTCTTTTCTTTCATGGATGGCCGATAAAAAAGTGTTCTTAGTAGGGGGCAGCGATTTTAAAAAAATATCATTACAAGTTCCTCAAAGCGTAATTAGCAGATGTTCTGGAATTTTTTCTTGCATGGGAAATGAACTTAGAACTAAAGAAGGAATAAAATATCAAAAAGAATGGAAAGCCCCAGTTAAGTTGCTCGACGAATTACTAGAGATAAGGAAGTCTTCTAGATACGAAAACAAACGTTCCAAATATATAGAATCAAGGCGCGGCATGATTAATTTCTCTGTGGCTGGCCGAGACTCAAGCGAGGAAGAAAGAAAAGATTACTTTCTCTGGGACCAGAAAAGTAAAGAAAGAATAGTAATTTCGAAAAATTTAAAACGCAAATTCCCAGAGCTAGATATCTGCATAGGCGGCATGATAAGCTTAGACATCCAACCTCGCGGATGGGATAAAGCCCAAGCTGTAGACTGGATAAAAAGTCAAAGACAGTACGAAAACTGCAAAATGTTTTTCTTCGGAGATAAGTGTCACAACGGGGGCAACGACGAGTCCCTGTTTAAGAGGGTTACGAAAGAAGGCGGGGAAGCATACAATGTAGAAGGCCCGAAAGAGACACTAGAAATAATCAGCAGACTTTAGAGAGACTCTTTATTTGGCCTGTTAGATTTAAGGCGTTCTCGCAGCTAATAGAACTTGTTCTAATTGTCATTGGGTAGTTTAATTCCGTATCCAATCGTATTCCTTCAATTTTCCATTCTGGATAAACAAAGTCATCAACGAAATCTATCCATCCCTTAGACTTCAAGGTCTTATAGTATGCATCTACTTCCTTCTGCCTAGCCTCAACCAGAACGTCTAGACCGATTTCCTCCTTAGATATCATTGTAACGTACCTAAAAAACAAACCCTCATTGCAAGTCAAATTTGACACAACAATCAGATTCATATAGTATTTTACACTGAAAATGGACCAAATTAACAGCTTTTTCATATCAGTTGCAGGAATTTTTTATTTTTTAAATTTATTTAAATTATACAAAGACAAAGACGTAAAAGGTATTAGTGTCCTAAGTATTATGTTCTTTAGTTTTTGGAATTTCTGGACTTTATATTTTTTCTGGGGCACAGAATTTCTGTTAACTAAGTATGCATACATAGTCGTCTCCTTCGCCAACTTTCTTTACCTTTGCTTACTTTTTCGATACAAAGTGCTTGACAAGGATTAAAAAAAACATTTTAATTCCCTCACATGACAGAAGTAAAAATCGAAAAAGGAATGACAGTAGACAGAGCGCTCAAACTTCTCAAGAAAAAATTAGACAGAGAAGGCACTCTAAAAGAAGTAAAAGAGAGAAAGCATTTTACCCCGAAAAGCAGGATTAGATACGACAAAAAAAGAACCGCCAAGTACAACGCGAAGCAGCAAGCGATTAGAGATAAGTACTGGAGATAGACGCCTACATGAGCCACCCCAACCTGCTTGAAAAAACTAAGACCTACCTCGTGGGTCATATGCAGTACGCCAGCGGTAGAGATTGGCGAACACAGGTGGAGCTAGAGCTTGAAAAGCTAAACATCACAACTTTCAATCCCTACAGGAAGCCCTTCGTAAAAGACGTAGATGAAGCCGAGGGTGCTCGCGAAAAGCTGCACGAAGATATGGAGAATGGCTTTTACAATGATGTTGCTAGCTATATGAGCGTAATTAGGAGCTATGATTTAAATCTAGTCGATAGATCAGACTTCATTATTGCTCACTTATTGCCAGATGTTGCAAGTTGGGGTAGCGCAGAAGAGCTAGTCACCGCAGTCAGAATGAAAAAACCCATATTCATCTCCATGGAAGGCGGCAAAAACAAAACCCCTCTCTGGATGATGGGAATGATTCCACATAACTATATCTACAATAGCATCGAAGAAGTCTTAAAAATAATTAAACAAATTGACTCTGGAGAAAAAACAATAGATAGCGACAGATGGAGGCTTTTGAGGAAAGATTTACGTTAATTTTTTTTGACTTAATTAAAAACATATATTACAGTTAATTAAGAAAATGAGAATGGATAAGATAGTACTGGGTAGGTTTTACTTTGATAAAGAGGAAGAGCACGTTGTACAGGCTCGACAGAAAGCGAATACGTCGTCAATTTTAGCCACTAGACACAGCCCAACGCCTTTTTTTGTGAAAGCCTCGACTTTGAGGGAAGCCTCAAAACAAGAAGTAGATCAGTACAAAGAAGAGACAGAGCAAAGAAAAAACAATAACTTTAAACTCCAGAAGCGCACAGCTAAAGTCAAATCTATTAAGAAGAAGAAGAAGGAGGAGGTTGCTTAAAGGGTGGAGTCGAAGTGGTAACCACGAACCCCCGTCGTCTCCCCCACTTAGGACGGCGGGGGTTTTTAGTTTAGAGACAACAGTACGCACAAGAAATAATGGTAAAAGATAACGAAATAAATATATCCCCAGAAGAGTGGCTGCGGTTAAATGAGTCTTTCCCTAAAGAGGAAATTAAGAAAATGATCTCTGACGCCATAGGAGACAATAACTTACCTATGCCCATGAGAAAAATCTCCGAGATGGACTCTATCTCAGACTTCGACAAACTAATCTCCTTTGACGATAAAGAAATAATTAAAAAAGAAGAGTGGTTCACTAGGTACGATTATAGCAGTAAGTATCCATTGTCGAATGTTCTTTTTTCGACATGTAATACTGGCAACAAAGCCTCCGACTACTACCAGCAAGAAAACCGTTGGCGATGCGATAGCATAAACTCCCCAAGCCCATACAGAACTTGGACCACGGAAAAATTTAGAATGACGCTCCTAAACGCCCTATGGAGTCTTAAGCTAGAAGAGGTAAACTCAAAAAATCTTAGAGCGTGTATCGCACTTAGAAAATACATAGCAAACCAGTTTAGACCTTCCGCAGCCAAAGCAATTTACAACTATTTCGGTGCTCAAAAAACATTAGATTTTAGCTCTGGGTGGGGAGACAGATTGTGTGGCTTTTTGGCTAGTGACGCAGAATCTTATGTAGGAATAGACCCCAATGAAAAATTATTTTCTGGCTATGAAAATATGTACGACATGTTCCTAGGGGAAAAGGAAATAGAAATCATAAATTGCTGCGCGGAAGATGTAAAGCTACCCGATAATGATTTTGACTTGGTATTTACATCTCCTCCATACTTTAATATAGAAAGATACACCCAAGAAGATAATCAATCTTGGAAGAAATACAGGAAAATTAATTCTTGGCTTGAAAACTTTTTATTCGTAGCACTGCAAAAGTCTTGGGATAGCTTGATAAATGGAGGATACTTGGCTATAAATATAAGTGATGTATACTCAAATCATACTATAAATAAAATTTGTGACCCAATGAACGATTTTATATCTGAATTAAAAAATTCTAAATACATTGGCTGCTACGGGTATCAAATGAGAAAAAGGCCGAGTAGTGGAGCGTTAAAGGGCAAAAAAGGTAAATTCGCTGAGCCGATTTGGGTTTGGCAAAAAATAAAATGAGATTATTTTTATTTAAATTACTATTTAAGATAACTTGGTGGATCGCGCCCGATCAACGCCGCGTAAATAGGCTATTTGAAATGTACTTAGAGTACATTAAAGCAGAAGAAGATTACATTGCTTGCCAGAAAAGACAAGCCGAAATGGATGCTTGCATCCAGCCCAGAACCGAGACTTACGAGCATCTCACCACTAAAAAACAAAGAGACCTATATCGCGCAAGTATGCCCCCTAGGTCTTCTGATTCGAGTCAACCAAGAAGCCATTATTCTGACTATGAAGAAGCGAAAGCCTACCATGAAGGCCGATAAAATGTCCAAAGATTTTGAAGATATTAAGTACTACATCAAACAAGCAGAAGAATATGGCCTCCTGCAAGAAGTAATAATTACTGCGATTAAAACTGCACAAGTAAACCCCAACTACGAACCAGAGGTTATAATGGACATGGCCTGTGACGACTGGGATATCTAAAGCTACTTCTTTCCTACCCTAAAAGCTATCACGCACACACCGATTGCCGTAGCGAGCTTACACAAAGAATCCAAAATGGCCATAGTTAATGCTAGTTCATTCATAAATATAATTACACTTAAAAAAGTTATACAATTAAAAATATTATATTGATAACCGCAACACGGTGTATATATTTATATGGCCTCGAAAGAAGACAAGTACGAAGACAATGTAGCTGGTAAATTTTACGTTGATACGGAATGCATTGATTGTAATTTATGCCGAGAATTAGCGCCAGAAAATTTCACCAACCACGAAGACGGATACTCTTACGTCTACAAACAACCGAAAGAACAAGGTGAAGCAGACGCTTGCTTAGAAGCAATGGATAACTGCCCCGTCGAAGCCATAGGTGACGATGGATAAAAGAAGCTCAAAACTTACGCCACAGAAGCCTTAAAGAAGTGTAATTAATTTTAATTAAAAAAGGAATTAACATGCCCCTTCCGTCTCCAAATAAAGGACAAAAAAAAGAAGAATTCGTAAACATCTGTATGGACAATACTAAAATGCTAAACGAATTCCCAGACGACAAACAAAGAGCCGCTGTATGCTACTCCCAGTGGGACAAGTCAAATGGCTCCGTAGAGATGGATTTTTCGGGGCAGTACGTTCAAGCCAAGGAAGGCAAAACCCTAAACAAGCCATTCAGAACGCCAAAGGGTCCAAAGAAATTTTCTGTGTACGTTAAGAACGAAAAAGGCAACGTAGTAAAGGTTAACTTTGGCGATCCGAACATGGAGATTAAGAGGGACGACCCGAAACGCAGAAAGAACTTCAGAGCAAGACATAACTGCGAAAACCCCGGTCCTAAAACCAAAGCTAGATACTGGTCCTGCAAGATGTGGAGCAAGAAGAGCGTTACCAAAATGACCAAGGGCTCAGAAGACTGCGAATGGGATGGCGAAACTTTTTTCGATCACGACGAACTATTAACCCTTAACCCATCATTAGCCTTCGTAGAAACAGAAATCACCGAAAATGACGACATCTGCGAGTGCGAACCCAATGAGGCTACTCTCGCCAAGAAGGAAAAAACCCTTCCGCCCGCCCTCCAAAAACAAATCTTAAAGAAAAAGGGCAAGAAAAAAGAAGAGAATTCTAAAGAGGAAGAAGAGAAAGCTGAGAATAAATCCAAGGCAGACGAAGACGATAAAGTAGTGCTTCCATACTTGAGGCAGAAAAAAACTGCCGACGCTTACGAAATGAGTTACAATGAGTACAATCAAGTAATGAATTTCAATGACGCAGTAGAGACTAGGGATGACTTGCCAGTAGAAGACCTAGAAGAGGCTATTTCTGCGAAGCGTAGAGGACCAAAGTCTTCAGCGCAAACACCAGCTAAGCCCAGTGAAAGAAAAAAAGGTTCATCCAAAAATAAAAAAGGTAGCGCTGGCAAGAGCGGACCCGCAATTACTTTCTCAGCAAAAGTAACTGAGTCTCTAAAAAACAAAGTAAAAGAACACAACTCAAAATACCCTAAAAAAGTAACACTAAGCCAACTTAAAAAAGTATACAGAAGAGGTGCAGGAGCTTTCTCTTCATCGCACAGACCGGGTAAAACAAGAGGTCAATGGGCTATGGCCAGAGTCAACATGTTCTTAAAAATGAAAGCTGGTAAAAAAGTAAAAGACAGCTACAGAGCGGCTGACGGAGACATATAGAATGATATACTTGCTCTACGGTCAGCCAGCTTCTGGTAAGACGACCCTAGGCAAATTACTATCCGAATATTTAGACTCTCCGTTTTTCATAGACGGAGACGAGTTTCGCTCTTTATTTTCCAATGAAGACTATGGCCCAAGCGGGCGGTATTCTAACATCAAAAACGCAAACGCAGCTTGTACGTATTTAAACAAAGGTTTAAATTATGACGTGGTATTATCTTTGGTCAACCCATACGAAAGCCTCAGAAAAGAACTAAAGGAAAACAACCCAGACGAAGTTCTTGAGATTTTTTTACACTCAGAAAGAGAACTCAGAAAAGAATTCCACGTACAAGAATTCGAAATAGGTAATCCAGACATAACAATCAGTACTGATAAGCCTACAGAGATCACCTTCGTAAGCTTACTAGCTTACATATCTGTCACTCTAAATTGATTTTTTAATTGACTTAAATTAAAAAACAAAATACCTTGTTACGCACGACATGGAAAAAGAGAAATGCGACAAGTGTGACTGCGAGGTGACAACTGAGAACTGCGCCATAACTATGCACGCAATTGCATGGGACGAGCCTTACGCTGGGTTATTTGCTAGGCGTAGGTGCATCAACTGCTCTCCATCAAGAGCGCAGCACATTGTTCACCCAGACTTTCCGCCAGTAGTAGACGACAGGGAGCAGTTCGACAAACGCAATCGGGAAGTATTCCCCGCAGAGGAAAAGGTAAGAGAGTTTGAAAAACGATGGACCGCTGCATGGCTTATGTGCCAACACCCAGAGGTAGCGGAAGCGCAACTACAAAAACTCGCAGCGACATGGAAGTCGCCCGATTAATTATGAACGGAATCGAAATAAATGGAAAATACGTGCGAGCCTTTAAGTCTGGCAAGTTACCGAACGGCAAGCCTAGATGGGCCGTAGGTCTATGGGAGTTCGGGGATAGTGAAACAGAATACACGTACCCTAAAAGTTTTGAGAGTAAGGAAGACGCCCAAGTCTTCATAGCAGAACTAAACATAAGAGAATCGTAGAATTAGATTATAGAATGAAAGACTTAGCCCCCGATATATGTAGACAGAGGATCGTTATTGAAGGTACTCTTTATAACGCTTTCAGCCCAGAAGACATGGACAGGTACTGCCGCGAAATGACCAAAGTCTTAGGTATGACTGAAGTCACCGCCCCATTCTGCAATCATGACCCCCAGTATGGATGGTGTGCTTACGCACACTGGAAAGAAAGCGGAATGCATGTTTATGCATGGGACAACAGAAAGCCTCCGTTTTTCTCTGTTGATGTTTATACCTGCAAGCCATTTAACCCAGATCATGCAGTAAACTTCACAAGAGAGTTTCTTGGGGAGAATCTAATTGAGCTAGCATGGAAAGAGTAACAAAAAAATACTGGAACCATGACGGTCCTCCCTCCCATTATCATGTTGAGGTAGATGGAGAGTTGGCCTTTAGAGGTAGCTATGACCAAGGGATACTGTTCATAAAGTCGCTCGACAACAATGGCATGATAAACTTTAAAGACGACTTCATTCCCTATGCTGATATGCTTTGCAAAAGATATTACAGAGCCTTGATGTGCGAAAGGGAATTAAGGCGAGAAATAATTAAATTAAAAAAAGAAATAAAAAATAAAGCATCGTAATGTCTTTAGTTAGATACAAAATTTATTACAAAGGAAAGCCTTGTCACGAGGTTAATGCACTTAACAGACAAGACGCTGCCAGAAAGGCAAAATACTGGTTTTACAAACGTGTCGATAGAGGTGAGCTCAGCGGTAAGGTAAGAATGGTACTAACCATAGATGACCCAAATAAAGAGGGCGAGTTTGTCCCGAACTTTAACGTACAGTTAGCTAAAAATAACTTCTTCCTAAAAGAAGACGCCGATAGGATAATCCAGCAGTCCAATGGAATGCTAAGATACTCCACCAAAAGAGAAATAGAAAAAGCTTCTCAAAAAATCGGACACATAACGCAGTTTACTCGCATAAAAAGGCACAGGGTATTACCTAAAAAAGTTAAAGGAATCCCTTACCTCTATAAATGGTACGATAATTACTACTACAATATTACTTTCAAAAATCAAAAAACCGTAGGCACAGTTTGGAGGAAAGGCGGCTCCCTAAATGTTGAGAGTAGCCCCAGATGGGAAGGTGACGGAAGAAAAGTTTGGAATAGCAAATCAATTAAAAAATCACCTGCTTGCATCAAAAAAGGCAAAATGACCAGCAAGCACCGGAGTAAGCTACTGAGATTACAATCACCCACGGAGCTTGAGGCCATTTCCGAAATCCTAGACAAAAGACTTTACGAACTAGACAAATCTAGGGATGTAAAGAAGAAGATCGAAAAGATCAGAGACGCTAAATTAGAACTACAATTAAAAGAGGCGTTATCCTTCTTCCCTAATCTATGCAATATGCAAACCTCAGCCATCCTAAAAGATGGTATGAAAATCATAAATAATAAAGTATTCTACAGTAAAGACTGGCTTAGATTAATTGTAAACGACGAACAACAACTCTACTCTGCTATCCGCAGCTTAATCAGACCATGATAAAATATACAATTCAAGAAAGATTCTTCATTTTCCTAGGTTTAGTGTGTCTCGGCATGGTGTCTATTAATCACTATTACTTAAACAAGTACGATAAAGATATACAGGAGTCCTTAAATGAAAATTACGATATCTCTAAAAGACATATAGCAAACTCAATCAACAAAAGCATGGCCATAGAACACTGGAAATCCATGTACCTTGGCCAAAAAAGTTACTGCGAAATGCTAGAAAAACAGGTCAACGTAATAAATGACTACTGGGGCAAAGAAAATTTAAAATTGAAAGATGAGCTTTTCGATCTAAAACACTCAAATACAAACAACTCAACCACCCCTAAAAAATGAATCGTAGAGACTTTATAAAGTCAACAAGTGCGAGCGCGGTAGCACTCGCAACAGTACCCGCATCTATAGCAAGCGAATCAGAGCACTCTCCTCCAAGGCTAAAGCCAGAGTATCCTTATTTTGTAAATTGCTATATTCAAAATCAAAGATATTGGCCCCTAGAGGAATACAAAGATGGTATTTTTGGCGGTGATCATGAAGGTATAAAAGATGAGGGGTACATGGGAGAAAAATGGATTGACGGTCAATTACGTTTTAATAGTTTCGGTGCAGCGGTTGAGTTTATAGATGTTCATAGCTTGGTAGTTCCTTTTTATAATGAAATTATGTATGAAGTATTTCATGAGAGAGTAAAAGACCAAATGGTTCCGCCAAAACATATTTTTAATTACTGGGTTAAATTAATGCCCGATGGTTTGGTGGATAACTTTCCAGAAACTATTAGGTGGATTCACCCAGACTATATTGATCACACTGCTGATGGAGCCTTAATTGAATATGTATAGAAGTTAAAGATCGCATTATTTAGCTTCGCCCTCAATGTTGTCTTTGTATATTACCCCATACCAAGAATCAGACCTGTTATCCCCAATTACCCAATATTCGTCTTTCTTTAGTTTGGCGAATTTTACATTTTCATTTTCATATACGATTTGATTCGTTCTCCAATCTCTTAAAGGGATTCCTGCTGCGCCGACAAGCATTACTCTTATTTTTTGGTGACTGAATTCGTCTTTGTGCAAAATCCCGTCTATATATATATCGCCATCAATTATTTCAATCACTTCATTAGGTAAACCTATTATTCTTTTGATCATGTACTCATCATCTTTCCTGCTAACGAAAACAACCACATCCCCACGTTTAATTTGATTCATTTTGTGAGTAGTTTTATCCACCATAACAGTCTCGCCATCGGCATAACTCCCCTTCATGCTTCCACCCACTACTTTAAATTTTTTATAACCTACATTTATTATCACGCCGAATACTAAAAGCAGAACAAAAAGCCTAAAATATTTATTTTTAAAATTTATTTGATTTAAAACGTCTTTTTTCATAGCTATACCCCTAAGCTGTACATTTTTATTCCGGTACTTTAATTACACTTGTATTGAGTTTTTTGCTATTAAATTGATTCGCGTTTTATATTTGGAAATGGTTTGAAGTAATTTTTTTCGTAATTCCACATTAATTGGTCTACATCTTCAATAGTATTTACTTTTGAATCATTTTTGCACATTTTGATAAACATATCTCTATCGTTGCTCCATCTAGTGCCGTCCCAAAATTCGAATCCTTGAAAGGAGCTTTTGTAAACGCAAATGTTTTCGTATGCGGGCATTATATATACATAGTTTAAACCTTTTTCCTTCGCCACTTCCAGTTCTTTTATCATACTGTATTTGCCTAAGAACATTTTGGGTTTATGATAATCCCAACAAAATTGTATCGAAGTCATCGCCTTTGAGTTGCGATGCATTCTACAAATAGTAAAAGCCCTAAGAATCCCTTCGTCCCTGTGCTCTAGGATATATTTGTCTTCGATGTCTAAATCATATAAATCTTTTATTTCCATATCATGACCAAAGCCACGTAGGTTTTGATATTTCTCATGTATGCGACTCAAGTCTTTTAAATTTGATTCTTTAAGTGGTTTGAATTCGGACTTTATATTTGCACAAGGCTTTAGCATTTTTCTTGTTTTTTTATTATATTTTAATTCAGAAACTTTTAATCTGGTTTGCCTACCTTGAATCCAAACTCTTTGCCTTTCATCTTTGGCCCACTCGTATATAAACCACCCATTGTCCAGAGCGTACTCTTCTTCTTCTGGGTCGAAGTAAGCGCATACCTCGCAAAAAATGACGCTGGCATTCGACATCTTCCCACAGACGTGTTGAAAAAATAGTTTCATTTATTTGGGGCAGCAAATGGGGCACTGTTCGCCTTTAGTTTTATCGCAGTCACATTCTTTATTATCTTTCATTTTTTTACTCCAAGGTCTGGGGTTAGTTTTGGGTTTTTCATGATAAGGTATCCCGAAAGTCTCATTCCCGCAGACCCTCAAATCGTTAGAATCGAAATGTTTGACCATTCCAGAATCAGTTAAAAAAACCACCCAGATAGTATTAAAATCTGGACTATAATCTATAACTAATTGAGCCCACCCCTCGCCCAGCGGGGTTTCTACTGGTATAGGCGGATTAAGCTGAAGCATGTTCATCAATAATAATTACACCTAAATAAAAAAAGGTATTGACCTTTGCTAAAAATCTGTATATTATGCATTTCCTCCCATTGAGAGGAACATATATATGAAAACCATTAAATACCTAGTATTAGGCGCTGTTATTGCCACTTTTTCGGTGGGATGCGCCTTTACCAACAAGCTCCCCTCCGTTACAGTTGGTGGAGCAGCAAACAAAGATGCGGTCTTAGACGCAAAAGTTAACAAGCAAGGCGCTGCTTTGACATTGCCCCTAGTTAACGTGGATGTCCCATTCCCGTCTGTTAAAACTGGTGACGACGTTAAGTAAAACTAACGTCTATTTCCCCTTAGCACCCCCCCTTTACAGGGGGGCTTTTTTTTTTGCTATATATTAAATTAGAAAATGAGCTAATTATGTGTAATTAAATAAGTGAGAATACAACCGACAACCCCCATAACCCCCATGAATTCTAACGACAAAAAATCCTGTCAATGTGGCTGCGGCTGTAAAACTTGCAATGATAGCTGCTCTTGTAAAGAGGGTTGTTCTTGCAAAAAACAAGAGGAATAAATGATCCTACCACACGACGCAGACAAAGGGAAGCCGCCCAAAGACGCAAAAGCGTTTGGCTTTTTTGTTGTTTTAGTTATTGTTATTATAGGTGTAGTAATCTACAACATGTGATGGCTAAAAAAGATAAAATAACTTACAATAGCGAGCTAGACTACTTAGATATACAGGTAGACAGAAAACAGTGCAGCGATGTTTTTATTTCTAAGCCCCATCAAAATGTTAGCCTAACTTTCAACAAAGACACGGGCGGTCTCATACAAGTAATGATTTCCGACTTCTTTGAAGTGATAAAACACTCTGATGGCGCTGTCAATTGGGACATGGACTCTGACTCGCTATCCGTTAGTTTAACAAAAGATCACACAGTCGATGCTCTTTGCGACTTGGTTTATTTCGATGACAAGACCCAGACAATGGTAACCTTAAACAGAAATGAATATGGAAACCTAACGGGCATGGAAATAATTAATGTCCACAAACTCATCAAAAAATTCTCGACTTAATAATTGACTTAAATTAAAAAAAGCCTCTTAATGTTTTCATGAGGTTTATGAAAGTCATTTTATTTATTTTATTTTTTAATTTCAGCTTACAAGCTCAAGACTTAACGCCTCAGCAGCGCATACTTACAGAGACGATTCTCGGAGAAGCGCGTGGCGAGGGGGAAGCTGGTATGTATGCAATCGCCTGTATTGTGAAGCGTCGTATGGAGCTAAAGAGCTACCCCAACACAGCAATTGGAGTTTGCCTTGAGCCTAGCCAGTTTGATTACTGGACACAGCACAAGCGTGTAAAGTGGGACGACCAAAACCGCGCTAACGTGCGCCGACTCATGAAGGGCAACAATAAGCTTGTGCGCTATGCTAAGATGCTTGCCGTTAATATAGATAAAGTAGACTTAAACTATATAAACAACGCTGATCACTACTGCGCTCTAAGGACTCATAATTATTGGACTAAAAAAAATAAACCTGTAAAGATCATTGGTAATCATAAATTCTTTAAATTAAGAAACTAATTGATATTATAACAATGTATACTATATTGTGGTGGCTTTCTGTGTTGGGTTGTTTCAAGAGCACAGTCGTCGCCAGTGAAGGGAGCGGGCTTTTGCCCGCTCTCTTTTTTTTAAAAACTTCTTGACCGAAATTAAAAAACCATATAGCATAATCCCCAGTCGCTAACAGACTGCTACGGTGGGTTGCACCGGAAGGGGAGGGAAACCTCCAAATGCCGAATAGGTATGGTTCGCTTGCGAAGCAGATTCGGAAAGTTCCTAGGGGTCAACGGGGGGAGGATCATCCCGATCCTCCTCCCGCCCCCAAACCCTACAACACATCTTTAAAATGAAAAAAAAATCTAAACTTCAAAAGGTTGAACAAGAAACTATTCCTGTTAAATACCGAATCTACCCAAACCTTAAGCAACGCAAATACCTTGACAGATGCTTTCTTTCCAGCCGAATCGTATGGAACTGGCTGCTAGGAGTACAGAAAGATTATGACCGTGGTCTTACTGAATGGGTAAAAGAAAAGTATGCCAAAGAGCTACAGAAATTCTGCAAGAAAGAAGGCTTCGAATTAAGCAGTCCATTTGAGCACGAAAAAATAAAAGAATTAAAAAAAGGAGAAGCGAAAAAATTTCACACGGAAGTCATTCGCCTCAAGAAGGAGGAAGTTTTCCCCTCTGTCTTAGGGATAGAACTCCTTAAAGCCATTATTCCTAATGCAGAAGAAGACGAAATCAAGAAGATGATAGTCAACAAAAAGAATCCTTCCGCTTCTAACAAGACTATCAACATCATGGACTTAAAAAGGCAAGTAAAAAACCTTCGAGAAGATAAACCAATCTTAAACCAAGTCGCATCCCAAGGAATCCATCACGTACCGCTTAACCTAGCTAAAGCTTGGAAGGCGTGCTACGACAAGAACCGCCCAGATTCCGGTGAGCCTAAATTCAAGAACAAATTCGCGAAGCAGTCATTCACTTTTGACACAGCAAAGCTTCAAGGAAATAAGTTATTCCTCCCGCCTAAAAGCAAAAACATTTTCATTAAAACAAAAGTCCATCGAGAGATGGAGGGTGAGCAAAAAACAATTACTGTTACTAAAAGCAAAACAGGAGAATACTACGCCTCAGTTAACTTTAGGCAAGATGTATTCTTCCCGAAGCCCAAAAGTTTTAGTAAATCGAGCACGGTTGGCATTGACCTAGGAATTAAAGATGACTACATCATTATGTCTAACGACATGGGGTCAATCAAAAACCCAAAATTTTTCAAGAAGCATGAGCGCAAAATCGCAATGCTAAATCGAAAATTATCGCGCTCCCAGCCGAATAGCAATTCACGCAACAAAGTTCTACACGAGCTTAACCGCGAGTACGAGAAGCTCTCTAAAGCAAGGGAAGATTTTCAGCATAAGGTAACACACCAGATCGTAACTAACCCAAACATCAAGGCGGTGGCTGTCGAGGACTTGAATGTGAAGGGCATGACAGCTAAGAACAAACCAAAGGAGGGCGAAAATGGCCACTACTTACCAAACAATCAGTGCGCCAAACGAGGACAAAACAAAGCCACTCTGGACGCTGGGTTTGGAAGAGTTAGGCAGATGCTTGACTACAAATGTAAGCGCAATGGCAAAACGTTTGGAAAAGTTGACAGGTTCTTTGCATCCTCCAAAACATGCAACAACTGCGGTCATATCAATAAAGAGCTCAAAGTTTCCGACCAGTACTGGACCTGCGAAAAATGTGGCGAGCATCACGAGAGGAACTTTAATGCGGCAAATAACGTGCGAGATGAATTTATACGCGCAAGCAAGCAGAAAAAGAAAACCAAGAACTCGAAATAATTTTTGCCCAAGTGGCTGGCGGCGGCAGAGACTTTTATCTCTTCGGTCCTTGCTCCGCCAGCCACATTTTAAAATAAATAAAAATGAAAAGCGACAATCCAAACCGAGGCAACGGCAAGCACATTCATAAGTCACCAATCAATATGGACAATCCACAAAAAAAAGAGGATAGTGACTGGTGGGCAGAATTGTGTAAAAAACATGGAGCAAAAAACGCTTGGAAAAAAGAGAACAAAAAGAAGGTATGACTACGCTCATGGCTCTGAATCAGCAGTGATCGCCAGAGATGAATACCTCGAAAGAATAAAATGGAAGCCGCACGAATATGAAGTCATAAAAAACAATTACAATAATCATTCTGATGCGGAAATAAGCCTCAAGTTCCTGCCTCACCGCACACCCGAATCAATAAGAAGATGTAGGCGCTCAATGAAATGTCACAGAAAGCCGAGCCACCAAATTTGGACAGAAGAAGAATTAGAATTACTGTATATCCATTGGAGAGACTACGACCAGAGGGAGCTTAAGGAAAAATTCTTCCCAAACAAAACCGTTGAGCAGGTTAGGAATGCTAAAATGCATCGCGGGCTAAAGAAGCCCCCAGTCTGGACCAATGAAGAGAGAGGCTTGCTGATAGACCACGGAGCGAACTATGACAGAGGACAGCTACAGAAGCTGTTTTTCCCAAATAAAACCAAGGACCAAATAAGCCACATGAGAAAGCACCTCGGAATCAGAAGAAACCTAGGCGATAAAGAGATTAAAAAAGTGTAATTGATATTGATGAAATCAGAGTATTTCCCTATTCTAATGCTTCTGTCATTTTTATTTTTATTATTTTTTGTCTTGAGATGGAATCGAATTAAGATGAAGAATTTCCCAGAGGATATCTCCTTCAAGGATACGCTTAAACAAGTTTTCTTCATTGAGTCTTGACATAGATTAAAAAATCCCCCACCCTACACTCCTTGAAAGAAAAAGACAGCCGCATTAAAAGTTGCGAAAAATGTGGCGTATCAATGCTAAAGATGTTTAATGCTTGCCCGTACTGCGGTTTCTGCCAAAAGCAAAAAACTAAATTAGCGCAGACAACTAAGGAGAAACATGAGGAAAAACAAGATTTCATTAGTAAGCGGCGGATTTGATCCAATTCACGTTGGACACATAGAACTCTTTAACAGGGCTAGAGAAATCTCTGACGGGCTATTCGTGATCTTGAATAGTGATAGGTTCCTCACAGAAAAGAAGGGCAAGCCCTTCATGCAGCAACCAGAAAGAAAAGTCATTATTGAAAACTTACAGATGGTTGACTTGGTTATACCTTCAATAGACGAAGACCAAACGGTTTGTGCTACCCTGCGAAAACTAGCTAGCCTCAAGGACGCAGTTGACTCTGAATTATATTTCTGCAATGGTGGAGACAGGACGGACGGCGAGAACACGCCAGAACACAAAGTCTGCGAAGAAGTCGGAATACACAACGTTTATGGATTAGGTGAAAAAATCCAAAGCAGTAGTTGGCTTACGAAAGGGAACTGAAACACATAAAATCACCGTCGCGATGAAGAATTTAACCTGCGATAGCAAGAAGGGGAGAGAGTATGAAGCTCACGAAGAGAAAGCTATACTCTATATACAAGAGAAAAGAAATGTTGTAATAACCTCTACGAGGTCAGAGCTCAATGAGGAATCAAAAATCCTAGAACAAGATATCTTAATCTCCAAAAAAGATGAAAGAGGAATCTTCAGACTAAGGGCGGTAGGCGAATTTAAGAACAGGAATGAATTCAAAAGAGGCTCTGGAATCCCGTTGACGCTAGAGAAGCTAAAAGGAGATAGACCTAATGACGGCTACATGATTAGCCTCAGAAAGCTAAAGAGTGGCCAAGCAATGTCTACGTCCCTAAAGGTTCCTTTCGTTGTTATTGTTAATTTAATGAATGATAAATACATTCTCTGCTGGAAGCTGACCAACGAGAAAGGTCAATGGGTTAAAAGACCGGAATCACTCAAACAAGAGACGCAGAAGAACATTGCAGGGGGAAATAAGCTTGACGACGTAGTTTATCTTAAATTATCAGAAACAGCTTTTCAACTTGAAAAAAACTACTAATAGGTTAAACTGAGAAAACTTAAAAAATTATGAGCGAAGATAACAATAACTCTAATACCGAAGAAACTACAAAAAACTCCAAAGACTTTTCGAGGCAAGAGGAAAACTGGAAAATTATGATTTTCTGTAATATTTCTTGGGAAGAGGCTTCGAAGGTAGAAGGCGACGACAGGGAGTTCCTTTTGCTGAAGGCTGACGAGCAGAAAGTAGAAGTACTCAAAAGGAAAAAAGAGTTGGCCGAGCAACAGATGGCAGAGCAGCAGCAACAGGCCATGATGCAACAGCAAGCCTTGATGCAACAGCAGCAAATGATGCCCCAGCAGATGCCAATGCAGCAGCAAATGCCTATGAACGGCGGCGGTATGCCTCCCCAGATGCCCCAGAGAGTCTAGAGGGAGCATGGATGGCCATTTAAAGCTTCTAAATCCGAAAAGGATAAGAGTTAAGTCGCTGTGCTGCTCTTATTGTGATCTTTCTTATAACAGAGAACACTATAAGGCTTTATTCGAGGCTAAAAAATTAATTTATTTTAAATCTCTAGATACAAACATATTTAGAGAGAAGGAAATAATTTGCCATGACTGTTTAGTTAATCTAGCAGACAAAGAGTCACTTTCATTCAAAGTAGAAACAGATACACATATTCTTAAATTAGATATAGACCCAACGATAGGCAATAAAGGCGACACAGATGACTTTTTAGATGATTTAATATAGACTTGACTTAACTTAAAAAACTCTATATCTTCCTATGCATGTACAATTTGTGCTGCATATCAAATTCATTAGCCAAAGAGGGTCACAAGTTTCAGACCATGACTTGGGCTAGGTTCTCCAAGTTACCCCGCGAAGAAGCTATTGCAATCGTTTCTGCTCGCACTCTTAACAATCTGAAAGTTACGCGCAAGATTCTTGAGCAGTGTGCAGAGCATGGCTGGGGCTATCGCGTTAGCTCTGCTTTATTTCCACTTCTTACTTACGATGTAGCAGAACTCAAAATTCAAGACTACCCAGACTGGATTGACATACAAGCTGCATTTGCAGACTGCAATATGTTCATCAATGACAATCGTATCCGCATCTCATGTCATCCAGATCAGTTCAATGTTCTTGCAAGCTTGGGTAAAGCGCAGGTAGAAAAGACTATCAAAGAACTCAATCATCATGGTTGGTTCATGGATATGCTTGGTGCTCCTCGCGACTATCGCGCACCCATCAACATTCATGTCAACAACACCAAAGGCGAGCCTTCAGAAATTGCTGACCGTTTTATGCTCAACCTTTACAAGTGCGACCAATCTGTACGCTCACGACTAGTCATAGAGAACGAAGACAAAGGCATCTGGACTCCAGCGTTACTTGTCGAGCATTTCACCACATTGCCCATTACTTACGACAACCTACACCACAAATGCTTACCCGATGGCCTCACAGAGGATGAAGCCTATCGCTTGTGCTATAACACATGGCAAGATAACGGTTACTTCAAACCACTGTTTCATTACTCAGAGTCTCACCCAGACAAAAACAATCCACGTAGCCATGCCGACACACCCACCGAGATACCGCTGGACGGCGGACATTCTTTCCCTGTTGACTACGACATAGAACTCAAGTCAAAAGATGACGCCATTAAAGAGATACAAAGATTAGAACTGAAGGGGTTAATAAATGGATAAAAAAGAGAAAACAAAATCGACAGATAGAAATATAGTTTGCATAGATTGCGGGGAGGAGTTTACAGGATGCTATAGAACCAAGAGATGCAAACCCTGCGCGAAAGAGAGGGCGAACGCTTTAGCTAGAAAGAGGAGGGCAGCTAACCCAGAGAAATATCGCACTTACGATAGAGCTAGATATGCCGCCTCCCCGAAGAGACGTGAGCAATCGCTTGCAAGTCAGCATCGCAATATAGAGAGAACTAGAGCAACCAGAAGAAAGAGTTACAATAATAATAGAGATAAAATTTTAGCCAAAGCAAAATCGGATCGCGAGGCTAACCCAGAGAAATATCGTGAACGGAAGAGGGTTGCTTACCGCGCTAACCCAGAGAAACACCGAAAAGAGGCAAGAGACCGAAGGGCGGCTAATCCAGAAAAGTACCGCGCCCAAGCTAAGGCTAGGTATCATGCCAACCCGCAAAAATTCCGCGATCAAAGGAAAAAGTCTTTTGAAAACAACCGAGAGGAAGTAAACAGACGAGCTAAGGAGAAAAGGGCAGCTAACCTAGAGAAATATCGCGCTAGAGACAAAGAGGCTGAAAAAAGACGACCTGCTGGGCAAGCACTGGCGAAATCCAATGCGAGAAAAGCACTTAAACAGTCTGCAATCTTACCTACAACAGATTTTGATAAAATAAAAAATCTTTACAAAGAAAGGACTAGACTAACAAAAAAAACAGGCATAGAGCATCACGTTGATCATATAATCCAATTAACCCTAGGAGGCGCACACCATCAAGACAATTTGCGCGTGATAACAGCAAAAGAAAACCTCACAAGGGGTTACGACTACGACCCCACTCTTGGTGGTGTATGGGCAAACAATGACCGAGCAAGGAAAACTAAGAAAAAATTAGGAATCAAATAATGATAACGCCCCCGAAGATCATAGGTTTTATATGGGTAGCATTCTTAACACTGTTTTACTTCTTCGCCTCAATAGCTGTTTTTATTGTTACTTCAATCGCTAATATTTTTAAAAAAGAATAAATAAAAAACCTTGACTAAAGTTAAAAAACTCTCTATTATATTACCCATGAAGAGAATTGATACTTATTTCGCAAAAGAGTACGAGGCAGACACACCCACTGCCTCTATGCGTAAGTTGCGCCCAGTGGCTGAAGCAGCTAGTGCTGCTGGTTACGCAAACATCTTGAAGACATCCTCCAGCGAAGGCGTTAGCGACAAGCTAAAAAAAATTCACAATGCAGATTACGTGGAAGCCTTCTCTAACGGTACTTATCCGCTCAGCGAAAGCAATGGATGGGGCTGGAGCAAAGAGATTAGGGACGGCGTTTTCAGAATTAACACAGGGCAGCTTGACGCTGCTAAAGCTGCGTTAAGCAACGGCATTGCAGCAAATGTAGCGCAGGGGTTTCACCATGCTGGAATCGAAAGAGGCTGCGGTTATTGTACCTTCAATGGGTTAGCACTAGTCGCTAATGAATACAAGACCAAGAAAGTATTCGTTTTAGACTGCGATGAGCATGGAGGCAATGGTACGGCTGAGTTTACCAACATACTGGACAACTTATCGCAGGTAACCATCAACGGCTCTAATTTCGGAACCGAAGAGAACCCCCGCAGCCGATGCATTACTCTTCCTCGAATCACTAACCGATTTGAGCTTTACGAAGATGCACTGGAAGAAGGCTTCTCTATAATGGATAGGTTCGAGCCCGACTTGGTTATCTACCAAGCTGGTGCTGATCCTCACATTGACGATCCCTTGGGCTCTCTGGGTATGACAACCGAACAAATGTACAACAGAGACAAGAAAGTATTTACGAAGCTCAAAGCTTCAAATATACCGACAATGTTCGTACTGGCGGGGGGCTATCAAACCCCGATTGAGGAAAAACTTGTACCGCTGCACTTGAACACCTTCAAGGCTGCTCACGAAGTATACAACAATTAAAGGAACAACAACACAGCACCAAAGATACTATCTCCGTAGCATACTATGAACATCAAAAGAGAAACAACAACAGCATGGGTAGTTTTCCCAGAATATACCCAATGGGAAAACAAGGACAATAAAATGTTCTGGGATGAAGATTACGACCTAGAAGCTGCCGCAGATGCTGCCGTAAAACATTCATGGAAAAAGCCCATAATGACTAGAAAATGGCCTCGGCCTGTCACTTTCGGTGACTTTGTGCTTGTTACCAATAGCAATTCAAGCGAGTGGTTTAAGATGATTCGCTGTAAAGGCGGATGTAATGGCTATGAGTGGCAAGTCTCATCTTGGGAAGAGGTTTTTGGCGAAGAGGCGGCAGTTAGGAAAGACATGAAAGGATACCTTGAAGACGCTGCTAAAGTAAATGACGCCCTAACTGAATTTGAGGAGAAACAATGCACAACGGAAAAGTAGGATTTACTTGTAGCTGCTTTGACCTTTTACACGCTGGCCACTGCTTGATGCTGAAGGACTGCAAAGAGCAGTGCGACTGGCTTGTCGTTGGCCTCCAAACCGACCCCAGCGTCGATAGACCAGAGAAAAACAAACCAGTCCAGTCACTTGAAGAAAGAAAGATACAATTAGAAAGCATAAAGTACGTTGATCAAGTGCAAATATACGAAACAGAATCAGACCTAGTAAAACTGATTGAGGATGTCCATCCAGACGTAAGGATACTCGGTAGCGATTATATAAATAAAAAATTCACTGGCGATCACCTAGACATTCCCGTATACTACCACGAAAGAAACCACGATTGGTCCACTAGCGATTTAAGAAAAAGAATCAAAGGGGAATGGCCTCACCATACAGACTATCTGGATGACTAACCAGCGTACTGCAACACAATAAAAAAACGCGATTAATAAAATAATGAAAGCCTTTCCTTTAGTTCTTTTAATTTTATTTATTTTTATTTCTGGCCCTTTAGTTACCATTTGGATGCTTAATACTCTATTTTCTGTAGATATTCCATACACTTTGGAAACTTGGGCTGCTGCTTTTGTATTAGGAGCCGCGCTTTACGGTCCTAACGCAAGGAAAGAACTACGCGATAAATGAAGAGAGTAGATATACAAAATCATATAAATGAACACTACCCAGAAATGGATGAAGATATTCTTTTAGCTGATGGATTCGAGAAAGCTTTTTTGGGGATTGCTAATAGTTATTGCTCCGCGCCCAGAGCTTGCTATGATGCTGATAAATGTATAGAAATCCTAGAAAAGAGAGACGGAATGAGTCATGAGGAAGCTATTGAATTTTTTAATTTTAATGTTTCTTCTGCTTATGTCGGGGAGTTTACGCCAGCATTTATGAAATTGGCGCATAGTTGATATTTCTTGACACTGTTTTTGTTTATGTTATTTTTTCGGCCATGAGAATGGCCGACTTCGTGAAAGGGCATAATAAGCTGAAAATTAGCAGTTTTCAGTACCTTTGTGCGTTTCAAGCTGGCCACTTAGATAAAGACAAGGATGATTCTTATTGTCCTTATACATTTCCGCCGCAAATAGAAGCATATTTTCAAGGTAAAAAAAATAAAAACAAAAAAATTATTAACAAATTCTTGACTTAATTAAAAATGAATGGAATAGTGGGACTCCATGAGTAGCTACCTAGAAGAAAAGTCGTCGGAAGATTTATATTTTAATGAAATTTCAAGATACGATTTAATCTCCTCGGATCGAGAAAAAGAGTTAGCAAAAAAAATAAAAAAAGGCGGAAGAACTGGCAAAAAAGCCCTTGAAGAATTAGTTAATGCTAATTTAAGATTAGTCGTAAAGATAGCTGGAGAGTTCAAAGGCTTTGGGTTGGATTCTGGCGATTTAATCAACGAGGGAAACCTCGGATTGATGAGGGCCGCTGAAAAGTATGATGGCCGCGAAGGCGTTAAGTTTTCAACATATTCCGCGTATTGGATAAGGCAAAGTATCTACAGAGCCCTCTCGAATAAGAGCAGAACAATTAGGCTTCCCGTTCATGTTTGCGCTGCTAATTCTAAAATAATTAAATTTATTTCAAAATACCAAGAATCCAACAATGGAAAAAAGCCTTCAGTTAAGCAGATAGCGAAAGCCACCAACGCAACAGAAAGATTGGTGTCGGATGTAATAAATGGTGGAGTGACCAACGTAAACTCTCTAGACAGAGAAATCGGAACTGATGACAGCGGCTCTAAAGAGACCCTAGGGAACATAATTGAGGACCAAAACGCTGAATCCCCCGACCAAATCTGGAAAAACGTGGAAGATGTTAGTATTCTATTAAAATTGATACAAAAATTAAATAATAGAGAAAGATACATAATTTGCAATAGATATGGAATAGGAACCAAGACCCCAAAAACTCTAGAAGAAATTGGGGAACACTTCGGCGTTACTAGGGAAAGAATAAGGCAGGTACAAAAAGTAGCAATGATGAAGTTAAAAAACTACATGGATAAGTATTATAGATACAAGCCAGAGGTTGAGGATCATTATGTTGAAGGCCGAAGATTTGTAGCAAGGGTTAAAAGAGAAGAAAAAGCCAGAGAAAAGAAAAAAAAGGTTAAAAAATAGTGTAATTTTTTTAAGAACTGCTACACTGGTTCAATAATAGAATAACAATCAAACTAAATATGTAAACACAACAACAATAAAGGGGGCGCATGAAAGATTCAGAATTATTATTAAGGGAGGTTTCTTTTGAGTTATTAGGCAAGTTGAACGATACTTACGAAAGTGATTCCGAATATGCGGCGGGGCAAAGGTTTGCATACCTTAAATCAATTTTAATCATTAAAAAGAAACTATCTGAAACTAGGAATAATAATGCCAAGACACCCAATTGATGATGAGGTTTACACGTTCGACGATATAGGCAAAAATGCGCCAAGGTTGAGCTACAATCGTAAAATTAAAAAGATCGTCTTCGAGAACTACGAAGCTTTCTGGCTTTTGCTTCACGCCACAAAACACCCAGATATTATTAATGGAGTTATCTTTGAAACAGATGACAACTTCAAGGCTCATTATATAAAACAAACAGGGGATAAAGACTTAAATAATCTTTATATAAATAAATTTATTTTAAAAGAGATGATGGAGGCTATGAACATAAGCGACCAGCATGATACCTTCCAAGGGTCATTCCAAGATAAGAATATGCACCTCTGGATGACCAACCAAAATGAATCCGAGAACATGGAGGATGCCAAGGTTCTCAGCAGTAAGTCTCAGTCAGAGCGGCAGAAGAGATTTGATCAAAAGACCAAGGAGAGAGAGCAACAAGGAGAAGAAAGAATGAACGCACAAGAATTCCTTGAGTGGTCATCGGAGCATGTAGAAGAAGACTTAAAAAAGAGAATAGATGCAGGAGACACAAATTGGAAATTCTTATAATGCAAAAGCCAGACAACAAAATGAAGCGCTGGCTAAACTCTCAGACCAAAGATTTAAAAAAAATTAATTTTAATTCTCTGGTAAATTCATTCAAAGACAAGTTTAAGGTCAGTATCAACGATGCTCGTATGTACGTGATGCAATGGGACCACGACAGAAACAAGCATTAAACCGCCGTATTAGATGCTTGACATATATTAAAAAACTCCTTATCATATATCTACAGACATACCTTAAGATATATATAGGAACAAACAATGGACTTAATATTTGCGGCAATAGTGATATACTTCTTCTGCTTTGCTTTTAAGCAGCTAGTCAAGGATTTGTAAATCGAGGGGGAGCTACAACACAACAAATTGTGAAAACAATAGCCCTGTTTTTACGAGCTTTTTACACATTTTTTAAAACACTCACAGTGAACTACAACACTATAAGCTAGTATGGAACTAATAAACACAATAAAGCATTTCAAAAGAATAAAATAAAATATTGAAGTGTATTAAAATGGGTTAATGTGGGGTGCATATTATATATATATCCGTCAAGCATTAAATTTAAAAACTATTCACATATTTATTAACACTGAAACCACGTCAAGCAAAAACAACAAAAAACAATAAAAAACTTATTAATATTTTCTAAGTCAAGAAAAAACAAACAAAAACTTAAAAAATTATTATTGACTATATAGCAAATATATGGGCTTAAAACCAAGAAAAGAAGGAGAAGCAAAAAGAATAGCAACATACATAATATTAATCATATATGGAATTGTTATACTTATAGTTTATCTATTAAATAAATTATTTTCTTGACACAGATAAATGGAATTAAAACACAATAAAGAATAGAGGGTTTTTTTTGTTGACTTAACTTAAATAAATTAGTATAATGTTTCCAAAGGGGCTTCATCACAACAAAGGTAAGATTTTTCTTGACTTAAGTTAAATAATATATTAAAATTTTCCAAAGGGATTTTTTTTATTTTTTTTAATTCTTATAATAGGAATTATTTTTTTCTTGACAAGTAAATAATGTTTCTTATTCTTATTATGCTTAAGGAGCTACACCACGTTATTAACACCAACGTACACGGAACTACACCACCCATTTGCCGACGATTGATTTTTAAGGAACTAAAGCACGGATTCGAACTCACGTCTGGAACTACGACACCCATTTACCAAGGAGCCGCAACACGTCGAATGCAGTGGTATATTTGTGAACGCAATCGAGCCAAATAATAGGAACTAAATACACGAGGTCGGGAGTTCAGAAAAGCCTTGACTCATCTTAAAAAACTCTTCATAATAGTCCCCAGATTAAGAAACTGATCTTTGACATAGGCACTGCAACACACGAGGCCAAAGACATTCAAGGGACTACAACACAACATTATGGTATTCCTTAGCAATTTAAGGGACTGCAACACAGTAAGGCGATTATAACATCGCGCTCGACGGTTCGCACTGGTACTAATTTAAGGGACTGCAACACTGCAACCATGCTAACTAACGTGGTTACACAGCTTCGCACTGGTAGCAATTTAAGGGACTGCAACACTGTTACACACATCGCTGCGATGAAGCGGCGGCTTCGCACTGGTACAGATTTTAGGGACTGCAACACCGTATCAGAACGAGATATCGTCCCGCCTTGGGCTTCGCACTGGTAGCAATTTAAGGGACTGCAACACTTAGTCGAACCGCATAACGTCGAGTGTCTGCTTCGCACTGATAGCAATTTAAGGGACTGCAACACAA
>CEUX01103369.1_pt1 | contig 55681 bp, 39 predicted proteins | sample 531361 | NCBI WGS metagenome assembly CEUX01 (sample SAMEA2622736, study PRJEB7988) | marine metagenome | isolation source: saline water (ENVO:00002010), including
CTAATCCTGCAAGATTTAAAAGAGAAAATACTGATGGGCTATATGATCAGCTACAAGATCCTGCAGAAGAAGTATCTGTTTCAAATATGAAATATGTTTCCAGGGCCCCCAGGGGCTCGGTGGTTGCAATAGTTGTATCTGAGGGAAAAAGCCAGACAAAGTCAAAAGCACAGATTTTCTATCCATTCTTTTCACATATCTCTATGCCGCTTAAGGTTGGAGAAAAAGTGTGGGTAGTGTTTGAGACCGCAGGCCAGGAAACCTCGCTAGGGTACTGGCTATCGCGCTGCGTATCAGACGGGCAAATAGATGATCCTAACTATACACATGATGATAGAAATAGTCTTGCATTAAACGGATCCGAACAGGGAACATCATCTGCTTTTGAATCAGCTTCAACTGGTGAGTCGAAAATTAATACATTATCATTTCCAGATGGCAGCGGTGGCCAGGGAAGCACGACTCTCCCAGCAAATACAGACTATAGCACACTCATAGAGTCATCTGTAAGTGACTATGAAACAACGCAAGAGGCTGTTCCACGGTATAATGCGCTATCCTCAGAGCTATCCCTTGAAGGATCAAACAATGCTAGAATAGTACTTGGAGAATATAGACACTTTGGCGTTCCAAACGACCCTTCCAAGACAGGCGTAGGTGCAATTGATATTGTTGTAGGCGCAGGTGTAGATGGGACTGAAACGGCACCTGCAGCTATCGCAGAAAACGATAGAGGTCTCATGGAGGTAGATAAGAATCCTACTGTGACAGGAAACGCAAGTGAAGACAACGAAGATGAAGGCGAGCCCAGCTTTCAAAATGATCTCTCTAGAATATTGCTTTCAATGAACTCTTCTTCTGACGCTGACTTTGGGCTCGAGTTTACAAACGAATCTGCACCTCAAGTTAGTGAGACACCATATATTGTAGCAAAATCAACTGAAGTGAGACTAATAGGAAGAGACGGAGGAAGTGTAAGACTTGTAAAAGAGGGAGATACGCAAGCTGAGATCTGCCTCATGTCAGACGGAACAATTGCAATTGAGGGAACAACGTCAGATAGTGATGCTACCAGAACAACACAGGCTACAATGCGAGGTGAAGATTTAGCCGACGCTTTTGATGACTTTTCAACTGCTATAGACTTAGCGCTTGCAGAGGGCTCAGGAACAACAAAGGGCAACATGGGAGGCGCACTGGTAGACGGCGACGGAGAATCAACAGGAATTAGAGCTGCTGTAAAAGCTCTTGCTGATGCAGCCAGGAAAGCACTAAGCGATGAAGTGTACATAAAATGACAATCTGGAGCTGCAAATGGGATTGACATCATCTATAGCAGAGTGTCTAGAGGCTGAAGACACAACATTCACAAGTTTCTACGATCCCATAGTTCAAGGGCTGATGGTGTCAGTAGCACCTATTATTGATATGGTATGCATAATAATTGAAGCAGATGTCGAACTTGTGGCAACTCTCCCACAGTTAGTCACCGACTTCTTGGTTGATCTAGAGGCGTGGATAGAAAATCCTCTTCTTCTTATAGAGTTAGCTGGGTACGAATTGCCTTCACCTTTTAACGGATTTGATATAAGTGGTGAAATTGAAATAGATCCTGAATGGGCACTACCGCAGCTTGAAGTTACAGTAGGCTTGATGTTAATACCGTTAAATATTATACTAGGATGGTGCGCTGATATCCCAGGTGCGGAGCTACCATCAATTCCAACGCTAGGTGATTTAGAGCTCCTAATACCAGATCTAGGATTTCAACTTCCAGAAGCAGCATTTACTTGCATAGCAGAAATTCCGCTAATTCCGCTCAAAGCTGTAGGCGATGTAATTACCGATCCATCTTCAGTGTGCTAGGTTTAAAATGAGCCTAAAGGAGATTAGAGAGGGCTGGTTTGGCTACATGATGTATAAAGTTTCTTTAAACCGATTTTTAAACCCAAAAATAAAAGAAGAGATAGAGATCAGATATAGTATCTGCAGAGAGTGCCCAGATCTTAGAATAAAGACCGATAAATCAAAAAGTGTATTTCAGGGAAAATGTTCTATATGCAAGTGCTCTTTTCCTGCTATAGTGTACTCAAAATCAAAAAAATGCCCAGAAGGAAAATGGGGTGCAATTGTTGAAAGTACAACTCCTGAAAGGTAATGATCAAACATTCTTCTTCGCTAGATATTTAATATTGTAATCGGATAGAAGAGATGGCAAAGATAAGCTTTAAAAGCTCAGGCACTGATGCAGAAGATCCAAAATTTTCAAAGAAAGCTGAAACACGCCCAATTGGAATCAGGACTCCTCTGCAAATTGGAAGTATAAGGTCTGGATTGCTTGAGATGAACTTTGAAATAGGGGATCAGATACATGATAATCTTAAAAATCTTCTACTTACAAATCATGGAGAAAGAATTGGAAGGTATGTATTAGGCGCAAATCTTCAACCTCTTGTAACAGAAAGAACATCAATAGATGACTGGGACTCAGAAGCAATGCATAGAATAACTGTCGCAGTCAATAATACTATGCCATTTATAGAGCTGATATCTTTTGAAAGTGTGATTAATGATACACTAGATACAGCCACCGGAAGCATAACGATAAAATTAATATATAGTGTACCGTCTATGGGTATCAAACAAAAAGGAATAGATGTCACAATAGAGACACAGTAACAGGATATATAAATGGCAACAGATATTAGTAAAAAATTAAAAACAGATAGATATAGATCTTACTTAAATAAAGATTTTGACTCATTCAAGTCAGATCTTCTAACTTATGCAAAAACATATTTTCCAAAAAATATTCAAGACTTTAGCGATGCAAGCATGGGTGGTCTTCTCATTGAGCTAGCAGCTTACGTCGGTGACTCACTTTGTTTCTACCTGGATCATCAGTTTACAGAGACAGATATAGAAACTGCAGTTGAAGAACAAAATATAGCAAGAATGTTACGATCTGCAGGTGTAAAAATAGCAGGTGCAGCGCCTGCTTCTGTGTATGTAGACTTTTATATAAGCGTTGCATCAGAAGAGATTTCTGGTGAATTTATTCCAAAATCAATAAATCTTCCAGTAATTAAAAGCGGAACAGTTGTTCAAGCTACAGCAGGTGTTCAGTTCGAATTAATTGATGATATTGACTTTGCAGAAGTAGATGATAATGGTGATTTTTTAGGAGAATATGTTGTTCCCACAGGTGCAACAGACTCAGATGGCAATGCTACATCGTTTATTATGAAAAGAACAGGACTCTGCGTCTCAGGCAGGACAACAACAGAGGCATTTAATATATCTTCTGAGTTTAAAGCATTTAGAAATATAACTTTATCAAACCAAGACGTGTCTGAGATAATATCAGTGTCAGATTCAGCAGGAGAAAGATATTACGAGGTCACTTCTTTGACACAAGACGTTGTTTTCAAAAGAGTCATAAATACCTCTGCCGACAGCAGCCTAGTCTCAGACAACCTTGAGCTAGCTCCTGCACCTAGACGATTTATAGCATCTGCAAGTAGGACAACTGGCTTAACAACTTTAACATTCGGATCAGGCGAAGCAGAGACGCTTGATGATGATATACTTCCAGACCCTAGTGAAGTTGCATTACCGCTTTTCGGTAAACAAACATTTTCAAGATTCTCTATAGATCCAAATTCTCTTTTGCGAACAAGAACACTTGGGATATCGCCTACAAATACTACAATAACTGTCAAATATAGACACGGCGGTGGTTTAAATCACAATGTAGCTACAGAATCAATTACAACAATTGCACACTTAAAAACAGAGTTCAACCCAGCAGTATCAGCAGCAACTATATCTACCATGAGAGCATCAACAGATGTTTTAAACGCAGGACCAGCTGAAGGGGGAGAATCAGCACCAACCCTTGACGAGCTCAGGTCTATAGCAATAGCATTTAGAAACTCTCAGTCAAGAATAGTAAGCAAGGAAGACCTCATAGCAAGAATTTATACGATGCCCAGTAACTTTGGAAGAGTATACAGGGTTGGAATAGCTGCAAATGCTGATAACCCACTTGCATCAATAGTCTATATAATAAGTAGAGACACTGAAGGAGCGCTTACTACATCACCAGACTCTTTAAAGAACAATCTAAGGATTTATCTAAATGAGTTTAGACTAATATCTGATGCAGTAGATATTCTCGATGCACAGGTTATAAACTACAAAATAGAGTACAATGTTGTTATAGACAGCTATTCAAATAAAACTTCTGTTATTCAAAATATAAATGCAAATTTATCAAGCTTCACATCAATTAGTAATTTTCAAATAGACCAGCCAATAGTTATATCAGATATTCAAAATATTATTCAAAATACTGATGGTGTAATTTCTCTATCTGATATTGCAATAACAAATATTGCAGGTGAAGTTGACGGAAGAGAATATAGCGATACAACCTTTAATGTTGATTCAAATACAGACAGGGGTATAATATTCCCACCCTCAGGTGGTATATTTGAAATAAGATACAGCGAGTCAGACATAGTTGGAAGCTCTGTATAAGGTATTAAAATGTATAGAATTTTATCTGCAAGTAAAGATACATATATTACAAATAAAGTAATAAATAGCACTTTTCGCGCAACGGATGCAAACACTGGAAAGGCTGGAACGCTAGATCTATTTAAACTATATGACGAATCAGTGATATCTGGAACATCAGATCCGGTAGAATTATCACGAATCTTAATACAGTTTGATTTAGACCCGCTAAGAAGACTAACCGGATCTTCTCTGGATATGTCTCACTCTTCTTTTAAATGCTTCTTAAAAATGCACGATGTCTATGGCGGCGAAACAACACCTTCAAACTTTAAAGTTCAGCTTTTTCCCCTATCTAGATCTTTTGATGAAGGTTTTGGAACTGATATAATAAAATATCAAGATATAGACTCATCTAACTTTGTAACATCATCAATAAGAGATGGCACAGTTTCTACATGGTATCATACTGGTGCAAATATGCAAGGTCTTTTAGGATCTGATGATATAGACATAATATCAAGCGGAAACTTGAGCGATGGAAACGGTGTTGTAAACTTGTGGAAAGAGCAGTCTTTTACAACAGGCGAAGAAGATCTTTTAATCGATATAACAACGATAGTATCAGGAACTGTAGCAGGACAAATACCTGATCGCGGCTTCAGGATATCTTTCTCAGAATCGCAAGAGACAGATACCAAGACAAGGTTTGTAAAAAGATTTGCATCTAGAGACTCAACTAACTCAAGAGTGCGACCAAAGATAGTTGTAAAATATGATGACTCTGTTATGGATCACCATAAAAATTTCTTTTTTAACCTAACAGGTTCACTATTTTTGAATAATTTTCACAGAGGGTCAGGTCAAAATATACTAACGGGAACAAAGGGAAGGCTGTACGGCGTATCTGGAAGCAACTGTCTTTTGCTGAGAATAACATCAGGAAGCAAAGACAGAGCAGAGACTTACTTTACAAAAACAATAACTGGGTCGCAACACAAGATTGGTAGCAGTTATATAACAGGTGTTTACTCAGCTACATTTTCAATAAGTGAATTTGCCACAGCAACACTTAGAAAAGAGATCATCTCTGCAGGATCAGCAACATTTAACGAATACTGGGGATCACTTGATGGGACTGTTGGTTTCTTTACAAGTACATTTATTGCAAAAGTTGTCAACAGGTCTTCTTTTTCAAATGCAAGCAGAAAGCTAAGGGTTGATGTGACTAATATGCGATCGTCATATCTAGAATCAGAAAAAGTTAAATTTCGCGTATTCGTAGAAGATACAGGTCGTGAAATAGTAGCAAAGAAAAAGCCAATAGAAAACATAAGTGAAGTATTTCAATCAATGTTTTACAGAGTAAGAGACTTTGAATCAAATGATATCATAGTTCCATTTGATACACAGTCAAATGGAACAAAGCTCTCGTCAGATTCCCATGGGATGTATTTTACTTTTTACATGGACTCTCTTGACTTTGGAAGAGTTTATATTTTTGACTTTCTAATAAAAGACCAGGGATTTGATCAAATTTTTACTGATGTTGCTACGCAGTTTAGAGTTGAGTAATGGCAAGATCACCAAAAACAGTATTTCAGCTTAACAAGCCTAAGATATTTTCTCCTTCTATTCAAAGACAAGTATCTGACCGGCCAGGATTCTCTGACGCTCAGTCTCTATCTGATGTATCTGATACTAATATATCTTCAACTTCATCTTTTAAATACGACGTTCCAGGCGCCCCTCTAAAGTCAACACAGCAGCTTAGCGTAGATTTTTCAAAATTTAAAAATCATACTTTTTTCAACTCTGCCCTTGCAAAGACAAATGTTGCATTTAGCAAAGTAGTCAATGAGTTTCCGTTTGACGGATCTAAGAGAACAATAGAAGAATTTCTTGACTCATTGACTGGATTTGATAGATATATTTTTAACAATTTTCCGAAATATACGGGATATCTGAACTTTTCAGGAACAACTGGACATTGCGATGATGATACGGGAACGTGGATAGACGTAATTGACAGCGCAGGTGCAAGATTTAGAGAGTTTTCAAAAAATAAAACAGGCGAAAGAGTTATAAAACTAGGAACAAATTCTTTCTCACTAGATACAAGCATATTTGTCCCAGCAAAGGCAAACGACAATCAGGTAATATTTCAAAGAGTTTCTGGATCTGCAGGCTCAGATAGCGACGGGTATATGCTTTGCCTATCAGAGTCCCTTTCTACTTCAGAATGTAAGATAATATTTAACGTAACTTCTGGATCATCAGCAAGACTAAGCACAAGCGCATCTTTTGAAAAAGGAAAGTTTAATCATGTGTGTGCAGTCTATGATAGGTCTCCAGGAATAAGCAAGCTATTTCTTTATATCAACACATCGCTTGCTGCGTCATCTTCAAACGCATACGAGATGGAGTCTATTAATCTTGGATCAACAAGATTTTTTATAGGCAGTGGATCATCTATGACTGTAGAAGATACAATGGAGCTCGCATCGTCTGAGCTAGGTAAGTGGAAACCTGCTGAGACATTTTCTGGATCAATCGCAGAGTTAAGATTTTTCCATAGCAGCAGACAAAAGTCATCAATAGTATCCGATTATCAAAAAAATATATTTGCACAAGAAGACCTAAAGCTATACTACAGATTCAATGAACCTAGTGGATCATATGATGGAAAAAATGTAGTACTTGATAGCTCTGGAAACTCACTTCATACCGTTATAACAAACTATTCAGATGATTTAAGAATGACCGGCTCTGGTCCGCATGCTCCTTTGCTTGAAAGCCCACTCTCGCTAGAGGATAAAGATTCTTCACCGATACTTTTTCCACAGCATAGCGAAATTGAAACATTTAATACAATTTTACTAAATTCTGCAAGTCACTATGACGAAAATAATCCAAATATGATTACTAGGCTTGTGCCTGTTCACTACTTACTTGAAGGAAAAAATAAGCAAAGTTTAAACTCTGAACATGGCGACTACGGAGAGTCCTTCACGGGAAAATCTTTTCCTGGTACAGGCGAACTAGGCTCATCACAAATACTGACAGCGATTCTATTTGTATGGGCAAAATTTTTCGATGAAATGAAAATGTTCGTAGATGCATTTTCAAATATAGACTATGTAAACTATGACTCAGATGACAATGTTCCAGACCAGTTTTTATTATATGCTGCAAAGCGAAAAGGCTTTGATCTGCCAACTTTTTACTCGAACTCATCCCTAGAGCAGTATTTTGAAGGATTGAACTTGCTATCAGATCCTTCAAGATCTACAAACTCTCTAAAATATATTCAAAATCAAATATGGAGAAGAATTCTTATAAACATTGATGATATTATAAAGTCAAAAGGAACACTATATAGTGTAAAAGCTTTGCTAAGGGCTGCAGGTCTCAATCCTGACTCATCATTTAGAATAAGAGAGTACGGAGGCCCAGTAAGAAGATCATTATATAATATGAGAAACAATAGATTTGAAGTTTCTACAATGCTTGACTTCTCTGGATCTATAGAGAAGTACGGACTATCTGCAACTGACTCAAATAATCAAAAATCTGGGATATATACACAAGGATTCAATAGTGATACGCCAAAACTAATTTCATCTTGGCTGTCAGGTTCAAGAACACAAGTAGGCTTTCCGCATCCGCGAGGAGCATTTGTTAACAAGTCGTGGTCTGCAAAAACAGGAAAGCCTCACTTTGAGACAACTAGCTCGCTAGGGTTACACGGTATTTCAAATAACAAAAATGATGGCCTTTTCACCTCAGGATCGTGGACATACGAAGGCATTTATAGATTTCCGAAAGAGCAGAAATATAACCAGACACAAAGCCTTGCAAGAATGAATGTAACAGGAACAAATGCAAACAGCTATCATTCTACAATTTTTAATATCATTGCACACTCTGGTTCAAATAATGTTACTCTTTTCGGTCGACCGGGTGTTGCAGACGTAGATTCACTAGATAATTATCCAATTTTAAAGATGCCCTTGACCGGCATTGATATATTTGACGGTGAAAAGTGGTCGATATCTTTTGGAAGAACAAGATCAGACGAAGTGGGCTCAGTTCACTCATCTTCATATTTTCTTAGATGCGCAAGGCAGTCATTTGGCAATATCAAAGAATTGTATTTAACAAGAAGCTTCTTCCTAGAGGATCTTGGCAATAAGCACGGCGGTGTTTTAGAAAATATAAATGCAAAATGGAACAGGTCCGGTTCTTTTATAGTCATTGGATCACAAAGCCTTGACGATAGTGTTAAGTTTATTAACAATAAGACGTTTTTTGCAGGAGATAAGCTAAAATCTGCACATGGAACAATATTTGAAGGAAGGACTGGTCACATACGGTTCTGGTCAAAAGGATTGTCACTGATAGAGTGGAAAGAGCATGTTAGAAACTTTAAATCTCTAGGCGTAAGTGATCCAAAGGTAAACTTTAATTTTGATATAGATGCTACAGGCTCGTTTGAAAGGCTAATATGTGATATTTCAACAGACCAGAATGTAACATCTTCTGATACAGCTGGTGATTTACATCTTGTTGACTTTTCACAAAATAATATATTTATGACAGGAAGCGGCTTTGAAAAGAGCAAGAGGATAATCAAACCAGAAGATTTCTACTATAGTACGCTGTCGCCTAAGTTTGACGAAGCATCGACAGATAATAAAGTTAGAATAAGAGGATACTTAAACCAAGAGAATCTAGATGAGTTCGAATATTCAGTTCCAGCACCTGTTTCTCACATAGAAAGAGATGACATACCTCAAGATGATACAAGATTTACAATTGAAATGTCAGTCATCAATGCACTAAATGAAGATATAGTTTTATTATTCTCTTCGCTAGGGTTTTTCGATTCAGCAATTGGTGATGCAAATTTAATGTTCTCAAATGACTATCCGCAACTAGACCAGCTAAGAAAAATATACTTTAAACGTTTGACACAAAATTTAAACTTAAAAGAATATTTTGAGTTTTTTAAATGGTTTGATACAAGTTTTACGCCGCTTGTTGAACAGTTAATACCAAGAAAGACAAAGTTCCTAGGGATCAATTTTGTTATCGAACCTCACATGCTAGAGAGAAGCAGATTTAGACATAGCTTTGACGAGTTTTACCTGTCTGGAGAGGAAAAGACAAGATCTCTGCTTTCTACTACTGAGATAATAGACGTTGTTATAGATGAATAGGTAATAGCACATGGCAAAAATAACAAAAAAGGAAACATCACCTGTATTTAGAGACGTATCTAGAAAAGTTGAACAAATAACAGTAGGTCCGTCTGTTGGTACAATAGTATATCCCACACTCTCAAGAAGCAGAACGCTACGACCCGTACCAAATAGTAGGCGAGAGCTGACAGAGGCAGAGCAGTTTAGACAAGGCGTTGAGATTTCTTCACCGTTTTTGTATGCAAGGAATGGACTTCTTCCAAAGATGTCTTCAAAGGGCCCTACGCTTGTTACAAAAGAAGATATGACTCAGGTATCTTCTGAATATGATTATGAACTAGAGAAGCTAAATTACGGCCAGCCAAAGCTCTTTAATGATGCTAACTTATATGATGATAGCATAGAAGGCAAACCTAGCGGAAAAGCTTATCTATCTTTTCCCGACACATTAAGATATCCAATAGTTTTGCGAATGCCAAACTACAGAGATCCAGATCAGATGGATGGGGTCATAGAACCTTTTCCGCTTAGAGAGACTTTTTCAAATTCATCTATAGAAGCTCCGTTTTATTCAAGAGGTATAAAATCAAGCTATCAAAATGGAAATGTATCTATAGTTAGAGGTTCAAATATAATAGAGTCATTTGAAGATGTTAGAGCTAGAAATCCAATCTATGATGGTACAAAACTAAGGAGTCCAAAGTTTGTTGATGCACAAGATGTTTTTCCGCTTGTAGGTGAAATAAGCGGAAGCTCGAAACTAAAACGACCCGGGTTTATAGAAGATGATATGTCACATCCCGTAGTAAGGTTCGATGATGGGATTGTAGATTCTAAAAACTTTCCCAAAAGAGCTTTAACAAGTACGGGATCAGCTAGAGATCTTGGGATATCAAACTATTGGAAAAAGCCAACAACATCAGGTTTTGTTTATCCTGGATGCACTGATGGAACAGACTCTATTGTCTTTGGTGCAAGAAAACATTCAATGTTCTCTTTTCATGCTGGAGCGAGAAGTACCGGGTTTATGAATGAACTTCCGAGAGAGACAATTGAGAGATTTGCATCTGATAGAAGAGAGTTTCCGACAATATTGAGAACAGGTGATCCCGATCTGAGGGGTACTAAGTCACAATTCTTTGATGATACGCAGTCTATAGTCTTTACAGAGGGAGAGGTAAATCTTGTCTTTCCGTGGATGTTGCCAACTGGTTCAAAGCACATAAGAAAATATGGAGACCTTGGAACAAGACCTTTTAAGATGACACCTGCAAAAGCAGCCACAGCAACAATAACTGTAGCAGACGGCGATGCTGCTTCTGGAATGTCAGAAAAAGAGACCGTTATTATTACTTCTACAGACGGCACTGCCAGGACGTATGTTATAGTCGATGACAACGCATCAGCCGTTGCAACAGGCGATGTTCTAACAGCATCTTCAGATACAGGATCTTCGACTGCAGGATCAGCACTTGTAGGTGGTATTGCTGTTTCAATTAATCTAACGGGATCAACATCGACACAGAATGCATTTCTTGTCCAGCTAAAGGCCGCAATAGAGCATGCAAACGGCCACGCTGGAAAAATAACTGTATCATCAGTACCATCACAAGCAAACGGAAATCAGCTAATTACGCTAACACAATCAACAGCTGGAAATGATGGAAATGTAGGAATAACCACCGATATATCTCAGTTGACATTAGCAGGGTTTCAGTCAGGCTTAGACAGGATTGGCGAGTCGTTAAACCAGACAAGAATGATAGTTGGAACAGGAAATGTGAGAAGCGTATCTCCTGTCATTCTTCCTGAGAACGAGCTTCAGGTCGATACTCACAAGAAGTTTGATGATTCAAGACTTGAAATAAAAAGAACAAAATTTTACTTGACAGGGACTAAAAGTAGCGTCTTGCCAGGCTTTACATCACCAGTTGCAAATAAAATAGCAATTAACATAGATATCTCACCAAGTAGAACTGAGAAGCTTTTTAGATATGCCAAGTCTTCTAATGCACTTGAGTTATACAGTGTAGCAAATGATAGTGCATTTGGCTTAAATTTCACAGGCAGCAGCGGCATGGCGTACTACAATTTCTCAGACGGAAGATGGGAAACTATTGGTATGGTAGATCCGGGAAATGAGTCTGCAGATCAAGCTTCAGCATCTAAGACTATAACTTCGACTTTCTCTGCAGCTAACCAAAATGCAGGCGCAGCAATATCATCAGGAAGCATACTAACACAATTTGCAATGTCTCCAATGATAAGTCATAAATTCTCTAATATAAATGATGCATATCGTGCAGGATATAACAAGATTGGCACGCCGACTTCTATTGGTCTTGCACCAAATGCAGCAATATATCATGCAACAGGCAGTCAGCTACTTTCAATGTCTGATTATATTAATCATCCATTTCTTCTTGAAAAAGTAGTTATAAAAATGCCAATAAACGTAAGAAGAAAGCACGGTAGAAGAAATGCTTCTGGTGCAACCTCTGAGCAAAAAGCCGATGATACAAATAGAGATATCGATAATCATGTAGTGTTCTTGTATAGACAGAGAGATGAGCCTCATGGCACACGGCACGCAGATAGAAATTTAGACGCTCAAGCCATAGATGCATCACCCCTGCTAAACACAGTGTCCGGAAGTCATAGATATCTAATATGCAGCGGAGCCATGGCATTTATAAATAGCCCAATATGCTCAGGCTCTGAATCCACAGGCCAGGTGTCATATCTTACAACACATACACCTGCATTTTATCATGATTTTAACATGCCAGTCAGCGGTGCTGCAGGAGCTGGTGCATCTTCAGCATTTACAGATACTGTTACTGTTGAAATGATACCTGCAGTGTCTAGCAGGCAATTCTCCTGTATCTCAAGATGGCCATCAACAGATTCTTTAACTGGCGTTGGCGCGCTACCATTTCAAAATGTATGGCCAGGAGGTACTTCACCTCTAAGTAGCATAAATGAGCAAACAGCTTCATTAACTTACAAAAACTTATCAATAACAAACTCAGATTCATCAACTTCTTACTTGTATCACTTGCTAGGTTTTAACCCATCTAGCGGAAAGTCTACAGGCGAGATTCAAGATGATACAAGACCAAGAAGAATGCGGCTTGGGTCTGCAAGCCCACCGTTACAAACGCCGGAGCTAGAATCGAATAGTGCACCGGGTGTGTCTGGAAACAGGTTTGTAACACAGGGCTACGTTTCAAATGATACACCTAACAATATAGAATCGCCATATTTGCTTTTTCCAGAAGACAAGCTCATATTAGGGTTTGAAGCAGGTATTAGCGCAGTTCATACAGTTACAGATGCAGATAACTCTTCAAAATATGCCTATAATGAAGGAAATAGCTTTTCGAGGTCTGCAATAACAGGATCATTTGTAGAGCTTCTTCAAGGCAAGGCATCAATAACACTTTATGGATCGCTTGTAAAAGATGGAATCGAGCACCCATTCTCACTAAATCAACCCTTAACGTCAAATGATATACACGAGACAATAGCAACATCTCAAACACAGCTAGACCAGTACCAAATTTACGAAACATACGAGCTTATTGGCGGAAGAGCAGGGGAAAATTATGCAGGCGATATTATTAATGGAACAAGAGGCGTAACAACATCTATAAACGAATCTAATTTTAGCGATACTGCTTCACCAAAGAGAGTTGAAAAGATATTTGAAGACGGAATACAAATATATGACACTATGCTACCTGACATATTAAAGTATAGCTTGGACGCAGGTGCAACTTCAGCAGAAGGTGGCTCAATAGTTGTAATTACTACTTCAATAGCTGCAGAAGAGGCAGCAAGAAGAATGGAATTTCCCTATTTTGACAATCCAACAAGACTATCTGGCCAGAAAACAAAGGTTCTTGTAGGGGGCGTCGTCGTTACAGATCGTGCTTCTATCCGTAAAATGTTTTTTATGGAGGGATATACTAATGTCGGAGCTGGCAATATAACACATAGAACAGCGCAAAAAGGGCTCGGCGGAGCATCGGCATTTAAATACGGTATTGCAAATATAACACCTGTTTCACCATCTGCTATATTTAGAAGAGATAGATACGGTCAGTTTAGAGATATGCTTGAGCAAAGAATAGACACAACAATGACATCAGGTAACACTTTACAAGATTCTCCGATCGAATGCAAGTTCTTTACAACGTCAGGAGTCTCAGCTGATGCATCGCAGACAAACTCTTCAAATATGCATCCACATGCAACTTCATCAATACCGTATATGGAAGGCGAGTCTACAAACAGGGGTTCTGCAGCTCTACCTGGAAATAGACAGCAGTGGGTCACTGAGCAAGATCTAATAGGAAGAGAAAATCTTAGAGGAATGGCAGGGACTATGAGAACCGAAAAACTTAAAGGACAAAAGAGACAAGCTTATACAGTATATGCTGTTGAGTCTAATAAAAATAACGACGGCGGAACAAATAGTGGTGGTAATTAGGTAAGAAGATATGCCAACATTAGAAGATTTAGAAAAAGAACCGTGGATATATTTAGTATCTCCTGATGGAGCAGTAAAGTTTCAAGTTTCTACCTGCAGTACACAAATAGGTCTCGAAGCTGATCCGAGAGACTTAAGAACAACTGGCATGCTTTATGCATCTTCTGGTATATCTGGATCACATACAACTCTAGCAGATGGAACATCGCTTATAGCAGCTGGAACAAATGTAACTGTTGCAACGGGCTCAAGTGGACAAATAACAATATCAGCAGCTGGTGGTAGCGGCTCTCCAGGAGGCTCAGATACACAATTACAATACAACAATGGTGGATCATTTGGTGGGCTTTCAAAGCTAACATGGGATGATACAGACTTCATGCTAGGTACATCTACGACCACCAAGCTTCAAATACGTGACTCAGGAATATTTATAAACTCTTCTGAGGACGGGGAATTAAATCTAAGCTCAGACGGCACTCAAGAAGATGCAATCAAGTTATCTGCTGCTAGCGGTGGTATCGATCTTTCTGCAAACTCTTCGAAAGATATAACAATAGGTGCAGGCCAGATAAAACTTACCAGTAGCCACAATACAGCAGAATCAATATATCTAAGGGCAAATGCTGGGTCATCAGAGACAATAAAGATACACTCAGACCAGGGTACAAGCGTGACATCTATTTATGCACTATCAGACATCGGCGGAATAAAGTTGCATTCTGGATTAGATAACGCAGCATCTATTAATCTAGTAGGGTATGGTATGACGTTCACTGGCGGCGACAATAATGACTCTTTTTATTTTGAAAACAGCGCATTAAAGCTTGAGCAAATCTCAGCACCTTCTACAACAACTGATAAGCTATATAATGTAGGCGGATCTTTAACTTGGAATGGGACTGCAATCGGTTCTGACGGAAGCGGAAACTATGCTACAAAAACTTCAAACTTTACGGTATCTTCGACAGACTACATTCTAGGTGTCAATACACATGCATCGCAGACATCAATTACGGGAACATTGCAAGCTGCTGCGACTGCAGGCTCCGGTAGACAGATTATTTTTAAAGATACTGGCGGAATGGCAGGGATATCTGGCAGGGGAATTCATATTGTCACAAATGGCAGCGAAAAAATTAACGGCGCTGATGCTGCAAATATATTTGTAACATCCGGATCAATGTCTCTTGTTTCAGACGGAAGTAACTGGTTTGTTTTTGGGATATCATAATGTCTAATAATAGTAGATCTTTATTTAGAGAAGGGTCGTTTTTAAATCTCAGAGATACGGGAGAATGGAGACCACTTCTTATAACAGAAGCAACCGGTAGCAGGATTACTAGACAAAATGACTACGGATCGCCTGTTCTCGAATCATATTCAGTGTCAGGTGATGTAAATGTTGTTAGAATAAACTCAGGATCAGCAAAACTGGGTGGCGGAACAACAACAACTGCGAATAGCGCTGCTTGTTTTACATTTCCTCTTCTAAAACAAGATGGGAGTGCGTACAAGCTTAATGAACAGTTTAATGTTGATATATTCATGGAGTGGACAGACACACCCGGGGCTACTAATAACAACACTTGCTTTTTTGCAGTTTGTCTGACTGATGGAAATGTTAACTTCGCTGTGGATGGCGAGCAAGGTCTTTTCGGTCCGCTAGTCATATGGAACAACGCTTCGGGTCCGAGAGTGGGTACTGTTAGCAGAGGAGGTAGCTTTAGTACGTCCACTGCTGACGCAGATCTTGTTTACCTTAGAGGTTCAATAACAACAACAGAAAGCGGCACAGATTATCCAGTCTATAGAGTATGGGTAGACGGGTATGATAGTGGCGGAGACATAGAAAAAGAGCAAACTACAAAAGGCACAGCATCTTGGGGAGGATCAATGTCTTCTAGGCCGACATCAAATGCTGCACTATCTGTGGGTATTGGTAGACATACAGCAAAAGCAACTCATTCCAATTTTGAAGTTAGAATATATTACAGAGTTAGTCCAACATTGACGTACAATGGATCGTCTACACTTCGACCAGGAACTTAGGTGCTTAGATTGTAGTATATTTTTATTTGAAATAGTTAATAATATAAAGAGAGATATTAAATGGCCGGCGTATTAGATCCAAAATCTAGAATAATAGATGCTTTTGTTACAAAGAACGGAAGATCACAGCTTGCAGAAGGAAAGATGCGAATAGAGTTTGCATCTTTTACTGATAGACACACATTCTATGAAAAAGATAGCGTTAGCGGATCATCTGACGCGAGCGGAAGACTATTTCTAGAGTCAACTTCTCTGCCCTTCGATCAGGTTACTTTTGAATCAGATGATACCGGTAGATTAATAGAGTTTACAGGCGGCGATATTTCTGTTGTCGATGGCCGATTATATCAGCCTATAACAGGAACACAGTCTGGCAGAGTTTCACTTCTACATCATTCTTCATCACAATTTTATTCAAACTCCGGCTATCCCGTTTTTGCTAGCCTTTGTGATAACCTTCTTACTGCTTCGTTTGATAATTTTAGAAATTTATCAATACTAGGAGATAAGGACTATTCATCAAGAGCAGCAAAAACATTCAGGCTAAGTAACGATTCTGCAGCATTTAGCTTAACAACGATGTCACCGTTTGATATAAACTTAGATATAACAAAAATAGATCTTTCAACAATAGAGCCTTTATTTCTTGATAAGAGGCTAGCACATTTAGATAATTTTAAATTCTTGCCACCAGTCCTGCCAAATACAAATGAATCAAGTGAAGGTGATGCTCTTGGCTCGTACACAGACTTAAACCAAGAAGAAATATTAACTTTTGATGATCTTGCATCTGAAATTGAAGGAAAGCCTAGTCAAGAAGTAATTTTCGAAGAGACCTCACAATTTAATAATATAGTGTGTCAAATATTTGAGGTAATACCCCCTTCGCCCGGAAGTCCAGACTCTGAGTTTAAAAAGCTTGATGTTATTGATTTTGGAGATTTTAATGATGATGGGACAAATAGGCATGTATTTTTTATCGGAAAGATATTTATTGATGAACTAGGTCTTCCGACGTTTATTAATTTGTTTACACTAGTGTTTGAATAGGGGAGAGTTATATGATTTTTATTAACACGTCTACAAAAAATCCATTTGCAAATAGAAATTCAAAGTCTCCTGAGACTATTAAATTTTTAAGAACAGTAGAAAAAGACGGAATAAAATTTCACGAGTACGTGCTATCTGTTGAAATAGATAAGAAATCAGTTTCTAGTATCACCGGTATAGATATAAAATTTAACCCACTGGGAAAATCTAGAAAAAGAAGCCTTCCAGAAACAACTTTTGGCCAGATTTCAAGAGGGAAAACAGGAAAAGCACAAAATAAAGGCAAGCGTAGATCTGTAAAAATCTACTCATCTGCTGAGGCTCAGTTTTCTAATTCTAACTTTAGTATTGGCTCAGTCTCAAAAAGCACAGTAGACCCTAAGTTATCACAAATGGCAATAACGATAGACAGAGAGACAAATGTCTGGGAGATCTCCTCTCTTGAAAGGGAATGTGATCTTAGCGATGTAACAATAGCATCAATACCTGAGTACGCAGCAGAAGTCACCGGCGGCGGAATCGATGAAGGTTCTGTAGTCGAAGATCCTGGGCTAGATATAGACGTTGATCTAGAAGACGATTTTTTACAAGACTTTGAGTGGGATGACTATTGGGATATGAGAGAGCTTAACTGGTGGGATGACCAGTTAGAGTTTTGGGAAAATGAGGGTCACATATACCAAGATATGCGTGATCACATGGCAGATTTACAGCATGAGAATGAACTACTTCTTGACTGGGTCTTGGACTTCGACCCTGCCGAATGGTATTTTGAAAATTCTAATAACGGTCCTATCATGCCTGACTACGAAGAATGGAACTTCTTCGGCGATAGCTGGAGGAACTATGTAAACCCGACAGATACTGATACTTCATATTATTTTGATTTTCTAGATTCAAGTGATATTCTAAATGGATCTGTATACTTTGATACGCTAGTTGACGGCAATGTTAACTCTATGCTCGAGGACTTCTCTAAGGCCTATGTAGGCCAGGGAGCACACGCGGGTGTTTTTTATAACTCAACTGAGACTGATATTGAAAATCAAATAGTTGACATGAACAAAAATCTTGATAGCGCAATAGACGCTGTAGGCCAAATGGGTGCGCACGCTTTAAATGATGGACCGGGAGATATAATAGAGATGGCGCCGTCATATAACTATGCTTCACAATACGCCGCGCAAGAAACAGCTTGGGCTAGGTCAGCGTTTAGATAATCTTAGGGAGAAAAGATTTGTCAAAAGTTACAGTAGGAAAATTATCATCTGCTTTAGGAAAATCACTAGCAGACTCAGCAGCGTCTGATAATAATAAAAAAATAAGAGAAATTAGAAAAACAAACATAAAGCCGCAAGAAACAGTGCAGCTTGATAGGTACACGTATAGAAAAAAACTGATAGTTCCAGACTCTGCTGTTAGATCTAACTCTAAGCTAGCTGTAAAGCTATCTGTAAAAGATCAAAACTCAAGCATCATGACAACTAGAAACTTCACTCTGGATCACACAGAGGGAATTTCGCATGGAATGCTTCCAAGAGTTAGACCGTTCATAGACGCATCTATAAACAAGGAGTCACTGTTGCGTGATATAACTTGTATTCAAAAAGATCCTAACGCTGATGGAATTGTGTTATATACTCGACCAGTTGATTTACGAAAAAGGCATTTTTCACCATTTGAAAAAATGGGCCAGTTTAATCTAAAAATGTCTGAGCTATATATGACAGAATCAGCAAACGATTTAGATACATCAGTAATAGTTAGAGCAATACCTGTTAATAGAGGAGAGAACTCTGGGAAGTTTGCAGACACAGTGACAAAAGGAATAAGAGACAGCGAAGACTCTGTTTTACAAAAAACATCAGAGGCTTCTCTTTTCGCATCATCAAGCCAGCAAGGTGTAAATGTTACAATTTACAATATTAGAGGATCAGACTTTTCAGAAATAGTCCTTGCAAGAAGACAAATAGTAAAAGGCCCTGTTCCACCAAGAAATAAGTTTGAAATACTTGATATAAAGCTCAGCGATGATAGATTTTTAGATACTGATGTTTTAGAATATGAAATGTATGAATACAAGTGCGGCTTTGTGAAAAGCAACGGCCTCGTAGAGCTTTCATATGACTCAGCGGTAGTAGAATATTTCAAACCAATTAATATTTTGTCAGCATCTGCTATAGTAACAAGATCAGATGTATCTTCAAATAAAATAGTAAATACATTTAATCTCTCAGCCCAGGTCTTGCAAGACACTACGCCAGACTTGCTAAGAAAAGGGCTGGAAGACCTCGGCATAGCTGATCTGTATGATAGAGAGCTTACTTCTATACGATCAAGTATGTCAAATCTTGTATTCTTTTCTGTCTCAAGAAAAGATCTTGTTTCAGGCCAGCTAGTTTGTCTCGGATACCACAATTCTGGAGAGTTTTCCGATACTATACAGAGAAGTAATCGTTCATTTGGCCGACCGCAATATCTATATATATTTGAAGCATTTGTAAGGTCTGCATCTCGCTTAATATCAGAAGTATCTTCAAAAACAAGAAAAGCTTCTAGCCAGTCGTCTCAAATGTACTTGGAACAATCTAGTAATTCACATAGTAATATTACAATCGATCATTCGTTGAAATTTACATCTGAGACAGTGTCTAGATCTGGCACTCTATCATACGGTGATGCTTTTGAAAACAATCACCCGGAGGGGTCGATCGGCCTTGGGAAGACTGGCATAGTAAAATATTTTGAATATACAGGAACTTACGAGCCGCCTTCTGTAAGAAGAGTTTCGGTTAAAAGAACTCTCGGGGGAGACTCTATTATTACGTGGTCAATTGCAGGATCAGAAAGTCACATAGATCATTTTATTATCTATTCATCAATGGCTGGAATAACAAAGCTAGTAGGTACGTCTTGCCATGTTGCAACTCACGGAAAATATAGATTTATAGATATAACATCTAGAAGAGCGCTTGGTACTATATCATATAAAATAGTACCTATTTTACTTGACTATACACAAGGAAAATCTGGTTCTGGTAAGGCAAAAGTTAGGATATAGACATGAGTGGTGGAAACAAAAGTAAAGATGCAACAGTAAATAGAAGACAAGCGCCTTTTCCTGACGGATTTCTCGGCCAGGCCCCACTTCCACGAGGCGTTGACCTCGGAGCAGGAGCTGAACCACTTTCTGACACAGACTACGGCGACCCTGGATACACACAATCATATTCATCAAGCTTTGATGTTACAATGGGAACGACATCCTACTCTGCCGCAAGCGAAACAATCACAGTAGATACTGCTACTACTGCACGAGCTGGATCTCTTCTTGCTGAGAAATCTTTATCACCAGCAATTCCGGAGATAATTGGTGTCTTTGATTTCTTTCCGCCCGTAGATAGCGACGGCGAAGATACTGACATAATGGCTTTTCTGCTGATGCAGATGCAACTAGATGTTACAATTAAAATAATGTTAACATCTGCATTGCAAGATACAAGCCTAAACACGGGAAGAGACGAACTTGTAAGCACCTTTGTTTCGACAGCATCTGAAACTGTTGAAAATCTTAAATCTTTGATAAACTTATATAGAGTTTATGCACTAATGCGACAGTGTGTTCATCTAAAGAGTGTAGGTGCGTATATCTACACACTAACTTCCAATGTTCCTGACACATGGGCAGTGCCTCAAGATCAAGTAGCAAAATACTGGGATATAGACCAAGTAGATCATGACAACTCAGTAGATCAATATGCAACTAGCCTCGGCAAGTTCTTTACAGACGCGCTCTGGTATTCGGAGGAACAATATATAGCAGCAACTAATACAAAGCTATTTAAACAGCTAGCTGGTGATCTTCATAGATTCATATCAGTGTCATCTTTTGAATTGTTTCCAGACGAGGGATTCATAGAGTCTAGAAGAGAATCAGAAGCAGATGCATGGACGCCCCTTGGAAACACTGAGACACTTATTGATGCACTTATTGGATCAATAAACGGACTTGAACAAGCAGTATCAATGAGTTCATGGGGCGATGACTATACAGCTTATGATGAGTCTAGCGGCGTATTACTATCAGCAAAAGCTTCTGCCAACCCAATGGGCTGGATGGCACCCGCAGCGCTTGAAAACAATATATCATGGCTAATTGATAATCTACCGTCAGAGTGGTCTGTTCTTATTAGAACTTTAACACATCTTATATCAAGAGATTTTTCAATATCAAACAATGCCGAAAATCAATTTCAAGATTTAATATCACATCTTAAAAACATAGACAGTAGTATCACTAGCGGCGGGACAATAACGCTGGCTGACGCACTAGATAGAGCCCTAGGTAAAATAGAAACACCCCGGCCTGCTACTGACCCTGACAGCGAGAACAAAGCGTCTCTGTCGTCTGTTGTATCTGCAGAGCACGATATGTCTGCCGATATAACAGTACCGGCAGATACACAGATTCTATTTCTTGAGACATATCCCACACCATCAGATAGCACATATGTCTTAGGATCAGACTATTTTCTTGATGGTATAATTGATAATCACAGCATAGCTAGCTTTACTGAGTTTGCTGACGTAATCTATAATGGCAAGATGAATAATGTTATATTATTCTTAAATAACTATCTAGATCTGGGAGATGATATGACATACAGTTCTTCAGCAATATCTGACTACCCACTCGGTTCAAATCGCTGTGCCACCCAGATTAATACAGGACAATTCCCAGCGCTTTGCGGTGCAATAGCAAAGAACATTCACAATGTTACTAAGTGCACTAATCTTGTTGAGTATATCAAGTACGATGATGACTCTTTTAGCACAAAAAGAGGAGGCCTGCAGTGCTCAAAGAACGAGTGGATAACTTGGGCTCTTTTCTCTGAGGCTGGAAATAACAAGACTCTTCTTGTAGCATTGTGTAAATTTATGGCAGAGCTCACAGCATATTCAATGTCGGGCGATTTCGACGCGGTGTCACCTGTTGCTGGCACTATGTGGACAAATTCTCTTGCAGATCTTGTAGGAATATTTACACAACAATTTTCACCGTCAGCTGGCATAACAGGATACATGCCCGGTGGAATATATAGAACAATTTCAGCAAGCAGCGAAGCTTCTGCGGGCAACATGTATATAGATGAGACAAATGTCTATAATGTTTTATATAGGAGTGCAACATATAACGGTGGCTTGCTTAAGATGATTTCCCGCCTAGACTGGGATTATTCTTATGATAATTACGGAGACAGCTCTACCACCACGTTTGGCAATACATGCTCATCTTGGACCGCTGCAGATGATGATTCACAGGCGACTGGTTGGGGAGCCCACCAGCATACGGAGTTTGCAAAAAATGCATACAGATCTGCACACAGGGGATGGTCTGCATCTACGAGAGCTGTTCTTAATACCATAATTGCTGCAAAGCTATTTAATAGATACCTCGCTGTAACAAATACTTTGTCAGAAGATGATCTGTCTACCTGGAAAAGATCTTGGAATTACACAATGGGTGGTATTACTATGAGAGAGTACCTTCTGGAAGGCATGGGAACTGAGAAGACTTCGACAAAATTTCAGACTGTAATATCAACAAGCAATCTTGCAAACTTTTGGTGTGCTATGAAAAACATAGATAAGCAGTGCAACTTTGACGGTGAAAACAACGAAAACATAGTTAACGGCACACGGTACACCACATCCAAGAAACCTGGCGGCGGAGAAGATATCTCTCTTCACACGTACCACCTCAACGATCAGGGCTATGAGCTTTCCAACACTTTTTACAAAATAACCCAAGAGATTGAAGGATATATTTTAGCACCCCTTGTCCAAGAGATGAACTTTATAAGAGACGCGACTAGATTTCTAGACGGATTCTCAAGAGGAATATATGATACATGGTCAAGCATAAAAACATTTGACATAGAAGATATATTAGACGGGCTAGATACAGAAACATCAGAATATGCTGTAAGAGGGCTATTCTCAGAAGCACTAGTCTCTTCGGCTGTGGCTTATGAAGATATTTTTAGAAATAGCACAGCGTTCCTAGAGGATGATTCAGATATGTCTGCAATATTCTTTCCGACGCTATATTCGGTACGAGAGAACGAGCTGACTGCTATGGTGTCGATGTTTGGTCAAAGTGAATTTAAAGATAGCACAGGTACTCCTGATAGCTATCTAAACCCACGAAAAAGAATAGTGACTGTCGGATTACCGATAGGCTTAATGACACACTTAAGAAACCTCCAGTCTGCGTGTTCTCTTGATAATGCTGTTTATGATACTGATACTACTATAAAAATAACATTGCATCTTATGAACCTACAAGATATTCACGATTCAGTTTACGAAGCAGAGTACCTTTTTGACACATCAGCTTATTTCGATAGAGGAACGACAACAGCAGACGACTGGCTAGAAAAAGGCATATCTGCAAATATCGTAGAAACTGAAAACGGCGAACTATATGTTGCCAATCTGACAGATTTAATGCCAAGAGACGATGTATCTAGAATTGACTGGGATTCATATATTGAAGAGTCTGCAAGCGTTACAGTTGCAAAGTTCTTACATGATGAAGATGAATTTGGGTTTGACAGCTACGATTATGAGAGCTTTACTTCAACATCAAGTCAGGTTTTGCAAGGCGATAGCTCTGAGACAGAATTGACGTCAGATGAGCTTGACGAAATATTTCAAAATACTCAAAAAAGTCACTTACTAAAAACATATCTTAGAACTATATGCGGAATAGATGTTTCAGAAACTGCTATTAATTTTAACCAGCCAGAATCATCACTAAACGATCTTGAGCTAGGTGGCACACTTCCTCCCACACTCTCTGCCATTGACTCTGTTGAGCTAGACAGTGCTGACGTAACAGATCATTTTCAGCAGTTTAGCACTAATATCAATGCAAAATTCTATGCAGATGGAATGAACTCAGAAATAGTAAGAAGAATGCAAAGAGAGGCACTTAGATCAAATATGTTTGCAAGCCAAAGAAACGCAAAAAAAATTCTAAATCCGAATGTTTTTGAAAGAACTTTTTGTATGCTAGTTGACCTTGAGGAAATCTGGAAAGAAGAATTTTACCACACATCTCATGCAGGTGCGGGCTCGCCGTCACTATTTTCAACTATCTATGCAACAATAGAACTGGTGGTAGACTAGAATGTCTGTTAAAACATACCCGAGTAAAGCAGCAACAATTATTGACTTGCCTGAAGTAACAAGCCCGCAGGTTGAGTTTGTGTATAATTGGTGGACTGCTGATGAAACAACTAATGAGTCTGGAGAATTGCCTGAGATATACGAGTCAGCATTGGACATTGATGATATAAAAGAGATGAATGCTCTAGAGCCACCAAGATATGTTGTCATATCTTTTGACGAGCCGCCAGCTCCCACGTATAGCACTCCCGAACAAATTATGACGCTTAAGGGACTGGACATCGACATGGACATGACACACACAGACTTAGGTTCCGGGCACTCTATGCAGACAGCAGGAGATCAGGCTATAGTATCATCTATTTGGGAATCAATAGAGTCTCTAGAATCCGAGCACAGCAAGGGAAATATAATGACTGAAGAGTCTTTAACAAACTCTGTGTTCTCTGGTGTATCTTTTCAGCCAACAACACTAGTATCTGATTTATATTCTTTATTTTCTGGATCACTAGAGGTGATATCATCTTTATCTGTAGAGGATACAGACATAGACACTGACATGGGCTCTAGGCAAGACAATGTTAAAGATTTCACATCAGGGCTTGAATCATCAGGTCTCACTTCTGAGACAAAATCGCTCTTAATAAAATCACTTTTTAACTATCAGAATGAAGGCTACTCTACAGCTATTGAAAGCGATTCTATTTCAAATGCATTTAATAATATTGCATCACATATGTCTATGAACTGCTCTATTAACAGTCTTGTAATATGCGATGTAATAGACAAGTCTGCAGAATCGGGCGGAAACTTTTTGTACAATGCTGCAAGAGATGCTTGGTCAATAGCAAAATCAATCCAAGACAGCTTCATTGAAAGCACAACTGCAGGAGTTATCGATATATCTGAGTACTATGCTAGCACAGATGGTGCAAGTCCAGCGTATATAACAGCAGTTTCTCACAGTTCAGCAGGATGGACACAGGCCGTCAAGGAAGCCGCTGTATGTCTTGGATATATGATAGAAAGAAGACGATTAAATACAGACGGTACTGTGACAAATCTCGATACAATTTTTATAGATAGTGCTAGCTCAACACGTGCAGTAGACTACGCAGTAATGTATGGCCATCGATACCAGTATAAAATAAGGGCAGTTTACCTTACTAGGTTTCACGCAGTAAATGTATATGATGATGACTCAGAATCTAGGTATGCGTATGCCGGGGTGCTAATAGCGTCTAGAGGGACGTCCTGGCTAACAGAACTCTGTTCAGAGTCAGATGGCCCGCCAGCACCAATAGATTTTTATTTTGAAATAGACGATAACGATACTGGATTAGACATAGCATGGTCTTTTCCGCACAATCCCTCTATGGATATAATGAAATTTCAAATCTTTAGAAGAAGCTCAACATCAGATCCATTCAAGCTGATAAAACAGATCAACTTCTCACCATCAGAAGCGTCAGATATTTCATATGAAACAATACCAGAGTCACTTAATGACAGAATGGATCATCCACTTTGTGTACACAATGATGACGACTGGACACGCGAATCTTCGTACATATATGCAGTTTGCTCAATTGACGCACACGGGCTAACATCAGGATATTCTTCACAATACAGAGTTTCATTTGACTATTTTTCTGGTGGATTGGTAGTAGACAGGATTTCAAAATCAGGCGCACCAAAGCCGTATCCTAATATTTATCTAGAGGGAGACACGTTCGTAGATACAATAAAAGATTCAGGTCACACAAAGTTTTCTTTATATTTTGACCCAGAGTATCTTTATGTGACTGATGAGGCTGGTAATTCTTTAGATTTCTTAACGCCTGATTCAACATCTCTATATGAAACTAGCGAAGATATTGACAAGCTTACGACAAGTCCGTCGTATAAGATGCAAATAATAAACATCGATATGCAAAAAGCTTCTATATTTAACATATATCTATCTGATTCAGCATCAGTTATAGATACAATAAAATAATCACAGTATACGATTGACACATTTATGTTTAAATTTAAGTGATAAAATAATGCTATTAAGAAACTCTTGCAAAGATATATTTAATCTCAGAGGTGATAGATGGGAACTTTACCAAACGATACAAACAATATTATAGTTGACGCTGTTTTGACAGATTTAGGAAGGACTTTTCTTGCTCAGCAAGACGGGTCTTTTAGCATTACAATGTTCGGCCTGGGCGACGCAGAGGTTGATTACACAATGATTAAAAAATTCGGTAGAACTGTAGGAAAAGAAAAAGTTGAAAAGAATTGCTTTGTCATGGAGGCGCTTACAAATAGTGATACTGCTATGCCTCACATGCTCGTAAGCACTTCTAGAAGGACGCTTGACAAGATGCCAGGCCTTTCTCTTTCTACTAATACTGTTAATTTAGATATGCTGACAAACACTTCAAAGAAAATAGACATAGAGCAATCCCTTGGCGGCGGTGCATCTGTTACTAGAGAGCTTAAAGACTCGATGTATAAGGTCGTAGTACCGTCTCATATGCAGCTAAAGGGAAAAATGGCACGCTCAGTCGATATAAAAGGAAATCAGACATATTACATATCTGCAGATACTTCTCTTTCAAATGGCGGATCAGGTCTTTCACTTGATATTGAGCCAAAACCAGGGCTATCTACAGAGACATTTCAGAAAATGGGTAACAAGTCAAATGCAATTAAAACAGACATTACTGTTTCAGGCATGCAGAGTGGTGCTACATCCATTCTCAAGACAAGTGTTACTCAAACATAGGAGTTTGTTAAAGAGACATGGCTACATATAAAGAGCTAAGTGCTGGAGATATAAAAACAAGCAAATCTGTCTTGAATCAACTTGTTGATGTTGTTCAAGAAGATATATCTGGATCTACTACTAGGCAAAAGCATCTAGTGTGGGTTACAGGTGGATTAGGGCCCGGAGTTACATCTTCGATGTTTCAAACTGTATGGGATCAGGACTACACACTGCAATCTGCAAATCCAGTGTTCGATGTAACAGTGGGCCTGTATTCAGGAAGCGGTGTTGTAACAGGTTCGCAGACAGGTATTGACTCTTCTGGCAAGCCACTATTTCCTTCATCATCAATGATGATGAGAGAGAAAGTTGATATATACAGACAGTTTGCGCAGCTTCTCATGGGCGACGCAGAATATCAGTTTTCTGCTCCGTTTGACACATCTGGCACTCCGATAATGAGAGACGGTATAGATGCTGCGATTTTCCTTTGCTTTAGAAGACTATTTGCAAGAGACGCAGTTAAAAAAGAGACTTTTGCAATGAAGTTCTACGCATCAGCTTCATACTCTAACGGTCAGTATGATAGAGGCGGTGCAAATACATACACAAATGGTGCATATGGTTTTGTTCCTACAATGCAAGGAAATCCTGTTTCTGGTACAAATCTTAACACTACAACACATCATGGCCCTATGATTATTACAGATATAGGATCTGTAAATGGAACTCAGACTGTAAAGGGTGGCGAAGTAGCAGAGCTAGTAGATTCGTCAAACACTGCAAACAACGTAGGGTTGTTGTTTTATGATGCTGGAATAGCTGTACTAGACTTACACAAAGTAATGTCAGCATCACAGCACGTCTCTGGTGTTATAGATGCAATGACAACTCATACAGCGCACGGAACTGCAACTGGAAAGACAACAATAGGCCATCACTCACTTGGCGCAGGAAACCCGGATGCAAAGTTTATACCTGATTTTCTAGTATCTGGAAGTGTTGATAATATACTTGATCATATATGTGCAACCAGATTTAGCTCTGGCACTAATACGGCGATGACATTTCAAAATATTACTAATATAAACTCTACGCTAATTTTCTGCAGAGCAAGAGCAGATGAGTTTAACTATTCTTCAAATCCAACATACACAGACGGAAGCGGAAATATAAACGTAATAGAGGACACAACAACAGATAGGTCTTTTACATTCATCACTTCTATAGGGTTGTATGATTCAAAGAAAAACCTTCTTGCTGTTGCAAAGCTTAGCAGGCCTGTTGAAAAGAATGATGAGAAGGATATAACGTTCCGGGTACGTTTGGACTTCTAGACACCCGGAGTATAAATGTCTCTTGTAAGAGTCACAAAAGATCTGATAGAAAACAACTCGCTGGTCACGCACCCGCAGAGGTCTTTTGTGTCTTCTTCTGCTGACAATATTCTTTCTGGGTCTGTTGATCATGTTGCAAGGCCTAGCACTTATACAAAGCCGACAACACTAGAATATGCAGATATGGCTGAACTAACAAGTGCATTCATAGAGGATAAGTCGTATTCAGATGTAGGAGAAATAACAGCTGCAATAGTCTTAGCTTCTGCTTCTGCAGAAGACAGTGATGTTTCATATGATCTGTATGGTGCACTAGATTCGTATATGAACGATGTTGTAAACCAAAGAAATATGGTTGTAAAAAATCAGAAAAGATATGATATAAAAAGGCTAGGGCCGCAAGCCTACATAACATCACAGCCCGAGCTAAGTGGCTCTACATGGTTAAAGCACTTCTGGCTTCGAGATAGTATTGCGCAATCCCGTGCGTCTACAACGCCAAGCCACAATTACGCTTATTTTAACTATCACTCGCTGAACTTTTTTACTGCAAGCAATATAGCAAGCGGAAGTGCATTGCTATTTCCAAATTTTAACGTAAGAGCGACAGCAGCTGGAACTATCGCAGAGAGCGTTAATATCGCAGATAGTCAGCTAGGTGGGTCTGGCGACACAGTCGTAGTTCCTGCATATGGGCCTTATTCTCCTACGGGATCTGTCTCTTTTGAGTTTTATATAAACCCAAGATATACAACTACAGCTAGAGATCATGAGTTCCAAGCAGGGACTATTATGCATCTTAGCTCTACGTATGCTATATCTCTTGTAACAGGAAGTTCAAAAGATGAGAACGGTTTACCTGACGGATACAGGATTCTTTTGCAACTAAGCCACTCTGCTGATATTCCTCCGTCAAAAATAGGTGCAATATCAGTAGTAGACGGAACTGATATTTGCGATGTCGTTAATAACAGAAAGCATCCAGAAGACTTAATGTTCTTTTCATCAGATAACTCTTTAAAGAGAAACAAGTGGCACTATGTTTCAATAAGATGGGATACTAATACAAATGCTGGTTCTGGAAGCTTTGTTATCGATGGATCAACAGATAGCTCGTTTAATGTAACAGCTTCGATGATATCACCAGTCAACTATGGACTAACAAAAGATCAGCCTACAATATTATCAATTGGAAATTTTTATGAAGGTCTAAACAAAGATCAGGACGGAACAGCGACAAGACATTTCTTTAATAACTCTACAGCAAAACATGAGGGAACATTTCTCACAGGAAGCAAGATAGGGGGAACATTAAGAAATACAGATCCACATTCATTTACTTTTCGTCATCCGCTAAACGCAGACATTCATGAAGTAAAGATTTACAACAAATACAGATCAGAAGTTGAAATAGCAGAGTCAATGAAAGCTGGACCTAGCAACCTTTCTGATTTAATGTTTTACATGCCAGTCTTGTTTGAAAATAAGACAAGATATAGAGATTTCATTCGTGCAGCTCATTGTGATGCGGCGGAATGGTCCACCTATGCTGCGCGCAAGCATGATGGCACACCTGATGCCACGCTAAACTTAAGAATGCATACTGGATCTGATACACCATTTAATACATTTCTAGCACAGCAAGTTCTAGGTCATTCCATAGAAGTTGAGCATTTCACAAGAGACTTTGCGCAATCCGAATGGCCTAGACTTCTACATTTAACTGGAACTGGCAATACAAGACGGCTTCAGGGCACGCTAGTCAGGGCTGAAGATGGCCCAATGTCCTATAGAAATGCTCCTGAGCATTACGGATTTTCGGGCTGGGAGACCTACGAATACCGTGTAAATTTATGGAAATCCTGGGGCGACGCCAGTGACATGTTGTATTACACACCGACATACTCCCCAACGAACATTAGAAAACTTGCCTCAAAGACAATGAGAAAAAGAAATCTTTTAGTAATGCCGTGCGATAATGGTGCATTTAAGCACAATTTTATGCTCCTGGCTACAGGGTCTGATGATCTACAATACTTGTCAGGCGCAAGGCCCCCGAAGAGCCACAAGCTAGGAAGATATGTAGACGATGCAGGAAATCTTGATCTCTCTATAATAAGCCTTAGAAATACAATTGATGAGACTTTTTTTGGCGATTTTACTAGAAATACTGGCACCCCAGAAGCAGAGTTTCAAGCTATTTCAGGCGCATGGACGTTGACTAGCAACACAGCAAGGTCTTACTGGCCATCGCCATTCTTCACGATAACAAAATCGGGAGCTGAGGATGATGGCGTTATTTTAAGGACCGAACAGCTAGTCGACACGATTGACGGAGGTTCTGTTAGTGAAAATGTAGCTGTTGCAGACGGAACTGCTCATGGCAACAAGTTACCGCTTTATCTTGAAACAGGCGATCAAGATTCTCCCTTGTTTACATTATTTGATATTCCTGCAATGTACTACGGGCAAAATATAGAACCCGGGTCAGTTGAGTTAATAGACAACCATTTTACAGGCTCTCAGGGCATTATGTCAATAAGGCTGCTAGACGACGGCCAGGGCGGACTCTACAGGGCTGACTGTGATGGTCCGCATGCAACATGGAATTCTGTCGGGACTATCTATTATCATCAAGGAATGATACAGATAAAGTCTCCTCATCTTTTTAACTTTGGCAAAAAAGGGTACACTATAAACTTTAAAGGCGAGCAAGCAGTTCATGTTTTGACAATTAACGTCCCATGCGGCGCAATGGAGTTTACAAAGTCATATAATCCTACATTTATTGAAACTGAACCAAGCACTTTTGCAAGTGAAACAGCTACTGAGTTTGTATACTTGACAGGTGTTGAGTTCCATGATGATAACTTAAATGTTGTGATGAGAGCAACACTCGCTCAGCCCGTTGTAAAAAGAAATATTGATGAATTTTTATTTAAAGTTAAGATGGATTTTTAATGATACTGGGTTTAGATATATCTACTAGCTGCACAGGATGGTGTGTCTTGAGTGAGTGCGGTGATTTAGTATCGATGGGATACATCGATTTAAAAAGTAAAAAATGTCTATTTGATAAGTCGGTAATTGTAAAAAGAGAGCTATCTAGCATAAATCTTAAAAATGAAATAATGCACATCTTCATAGAAGAAAACCTGCAATCATTTAGATCAGGATTTTCTTCTGCTCAGACACTTTCTACACTTGCAAGATTCAATGGAATAGTATCGTATCTTTGTTTTGATGAATTTGGATTTAAACCTTTGTTTTTAAACGTTAACTCATCAAGAAAGGCGCTTGGGATAAAAATAGAAAGAGAGAAAAAGTGCGGTATTACAACAAAGCAGCAAGTTTTTGACTGGGTTTCGAAAGACGTCGTCAGTACACACCTGTGGCCAAAAAAGATTTTAAAAAGCGGGCCAAGAAAAGGCTTGACAGTCTTAGAGCCCGGATGCTATGATATGGCTGATGCTTATGTCATAGCATCCGCAGGTTTAATGAACATTTAGGTTTTATTATATAAAATTACCTATGCCTTCTTATACTACGAATACTGAAAAAGTATCTTTTTTAAGAGCTGCATTTGGAAGAGTGGATATAGCTAGAGACGGAATTAACGTCGCAATATCTTGTCCAAGTTGTGCAAAGCCGGGAAAAAGAAAGCTGTCTATTAATATTGATACATGGCAATATCACTGCTGGGTTTGCTCCATTAAAGGCAAAACAATATCAAGCTTGCTAAGAAAGTTCAGGCCAGAATTCTTTGATGTGTTTATAAGCAAATTTTCAAGTGAAAAAAATGTAGAAAACGAGCTAAAAGATCAAAAAATCGAACTGTGCCTACCACAGAATTTTATTCTACTCTCAGATGCAATAGATAAAAACTTAAAAGACCCAGATATTAGAGACTGCATATCATACGTTCGATCAAGAGACATAATGTATAAAGAGTTATGGAAGTACGGAATCGGCACAACACGATCTGGGAAATTTAGAAGAAAAGTTATAATTCCGTCATTTGATTTCGACGGAGAGTTAAACTATATCGTCTCTAGAGCAATAGACGAAAACTCAAAGCTAAAATATATCAATTCAAAAGTTAGAAAAACAGATATCATATTTAATGAGATTCACATAGACTGGAACAAAGAGTTGACAATAGTAGAGGGTCCATTTGACATGTTCAAGTCAGGTGAAAACTCTACGTGTCTTCTAGGTTCTTCGTTTGGTGAGAAATACTTGCTATTTAAGAGAATAGTCGCAAGTCAAACACCTGTGCTTATTGCTCTCGACGGCGACATGAAAGATAAAAGCCACAGGTACGCAAAGCTTCTGACATCGTATGGGTGTAACACTAGAGTAGTAGCACTCAATAGAGATAAAGATGTGGGTGATATGTCAAGAATAGAGTTTAAAAGAATTAAATCTCTTACGAAGCCATGGGAAAATGCTTCGTTTTTAAAAAACAAAATAAGATCAATAGGTAGCGGATCTTTGTTTTGATAAGGGTGTATTAAGTGAAAATTGTTCATATAGCGGATGTTCACTGGCGTGGACTGTCTAGGCACGATGAGTACAAAGAGTCGTTTTCTTATTTCTATAAATCTGTACGAGATTTGTCACCAGATGTAATTTACATAGGAGGTGATATTGTACATAGCAAGACGCAAGGGATATCTCCAGAGCTGATAGAGAGCCTAACAGAGTGGTTTAGGGAGATGGCGTCGATATGCCCTGTCCATATAATACTTGGAAATCATGACGGGCTGATGCTTAATAAAAATAGGCAAGATGCAATATCTCCAATAGTAGAGGCAATGTCAAATCCAAATATACACCTGTACAAGAAGTCTGGTGTGTATGATACCGGAGTAGATGGATTTAAATGGTGCGTATTTTCATGCTTTGATGAACTCGGCTGGAAAAATGTTGAGCCAGATCCAGAATCGATTAATATTGCACTTTTTCACGGAGGTGTTCTTGGGTCTAAGACTGATATAGATTGGGACATTGAAGGCGAAGTCGATGTAGAATTTTTTAAAAGATTTGACTTCACGCTGCTAGGTGATATACACAGGAAGCAATATCTAGATTCAGAAAAGAGAATAGCCTATTGTGGCTCAACAATTCAGCAAAATTATGGCGAAGATCCTGGTAAAGGATTTCTATTTTGGGAAATTAAAAATAGAGATGAATTTACTAGTACGTTTTACAAAGTCAAACATGCTCACCCGTTTGTAACAATTGACTGGGACGGAAACAGAGAGAGCACACTTGAGTCTGCTAAGAAGTTTCCAAACGGATCTAGATTTAGAATAAGAGCAAATACAATAATATCACAAGCAGATATAGAAATATTATGCTCTGATATAAAGCGAACAAAAGATGCAAAAGAAGTAGTATTAAAGATAGAAAATAACGTCGACGTATCTAGAATATCAACATCATCTGGAGAAATATTAAAAAACAGTCTAAGAGAAGCAACAACACATCAAATGCTAATCAGGTCTTTCTATGCAGATTCTGACATTAGTGAAGATGACTGGAAGACTATTGACCCCCTAATAGACAAATATGTATCTCAAATGACAAGTGGAGATAGCACTGTTAGAAATGCAAGGTGGTCTATCAATAACTTTGAATTTGATAATTTATTCTCATACGGAAAAGACAATAGAGTAAATTTTGATAATATAAAAGGAATTACTGGAATATTTGGAAAAAATAGAATTGGGAAGTCATCTTTAATTGGATCAATAATGTATACGCTGTTCAACACAACAGATAGGGGCTCAATTAAAAATATACATGTAGTAAACAGTAGAAAAAAGAAATGCACTGGAAAGATAGACTTTACTGTTAACGGTACAACATATAGGGTTACAAGATCAACAACAAAGCATCAAACAAGAAAAGGCGAAGTCTACGCGTCAACGTCGCTAGACCTTTCAATGATAGATATATCAACAGGACAAGAAATAGACTTGAATGAAGAGCAACGAAGGGAGACTGATAAGATATTAAGAAATCTTATAGGGAGTTCGGAAGATTTCTTGCTAACTTCTCTTGCATCACAAGGTGAGATGAACTCATTTATAAAGCAGGGTGCAACTTCAAGAAAAGCTATTCTTTCTAAGTTTCTTGATCTCGGTGTTTTTGATAAAATGTGCTCTCTTGTCAAAGAAGACTCTTCTAGCTTAAGATCTCATGTTCGCTCTCTATCTGACAATGACTGGGGTGAAAAAATAGAGAACTTGTCTATAAAATTAGAATCTCAAAAAGATGAGCTAGTGTTATTAAAAAGAGATCTAAGAAAGAAAAGAAAGAGAGCCCAGACTTTGAGGGCAAAGCTGGCATCTGCAACTTCTGGCACAGTGACGCAAGGTGATATTGATAGGCAAAGAAAGAAAATAGAAGACATGTCATCGCAGTATGAGTCACTTGAGATAAAAATGGGTGATATTGACGATGAGATAGACGCAATAGATGAGAAACTCTATACAATATCAGAAGTTAAAAATAATTTTCCCATAGAAGAGATTAGATCAAGGTTGTCATCTCAAAGAGATATAGAGAAGTCTCTTGAGTCTGCAAAAAGCACATATGAGGTCCAGCTAACAACTTTAAAAAATCAAGAAAAATCTGTAAGGCTATTATCTGAAGTGCCATGCGGAGATAAATTTCCATCTTGTAAATTTATAAATGATTCTCATAAGAATAAAAAAAATATACTTAAACAAAAGTCGAAAACAGCGCAGCTTCTTAGAGATGTCAATGATATAGAAAAAAAATATAAAGCAATATTAAAAGAAAATCTTGAAGATGCAATAGAGAAGTGCGAAACAATAATACAAAAAGAAAACAACTTAAGAATAACAGTTGCAGACCTAAGAGCTCAGCGTGTAAATATTGAGCTAACACTTGCAAACTTAAATAATAATATTTCTAGCGAGCGCAATGCAATGCAGGATATGATTGCAAATATTTGCACTGACGACAGCGGCACTAATCTAAGGTCTTTAATAGACAGCATTTCTCAAGAAATAGATAATGATGACAGAAAGATTATTCTTGCGTCTGAGAAAGTTGGAAAGATGAAAGTAGAGATGTCCATCTTTAAAAGAAAAAGAAGAGAATTAGAAAAGTTTGGCAACAGCTTGAAGGCATATGATTTTATTATGAGAGCATGGTCAAAGAGAGGTATTCCTCTAAAAATAATAACAGACCAGCTCCCTGCAATAAACTCAGAGATAGCAAATATATTACAGGGTGTAGCTGGATTCACAGTAGAGCTTTATTCTGATATAGAGTCAAACTCAATGGACGTTTTTATAAACTACGGTGATTCAAGAAGAGTCATAGAGCTAGCTTCTGGCATGGAAAAAATGATGGCCTCACTAGCTATAAGAGTTGCATTAATTAATATTTCTTCATTACCGAAAACTGATTTTATAATCATAGACGAGGGCTTCGGCTCACTTGATGATTCTAATATAGAAGCCTGTAGTAGGTTACTTGAGTCACTAAAGAAGTATTTTAAAACTATTATGATAATCTCGCATGTAGACGCAATAAAAGATTCTGTTGATAACATACTTGATATTACAAGTTATAATAAGAATGCTAAAATATATCACCAGTGAGATAGACATGAAAGAAAAAAATATTAGAGTTATAAAAGACGATAAACTAAACACTGTTCCTCTTTTTTGCCCTTTGTGCGAAATTATGATGTCAAGATTTTCTGATATTGAGTTTTATAACTCTTGGCAAGCTTGCTCTAGCTGTTCGACAAAATGGGCAGAGCCAAATAGAGAACTGTGGAAATCAGGCTGGCGACCTGATTTAAAAGAAATTACTAAGAAATCATAGATGTCATTTTCTTTTGCCATAGATATTTAGAATCAAGGGTGTTACAATGCTAAACAGTGAAGAATACAGCGTGTTAGGCCAGATACTTGACACAACACATGGAAGAAGTTCCACAGTTAAATCTCCAACAATGTCAATAAAAGCATCTGTTGCTGGTGACAGTTTGACTTTGAGCTATACAACTGTGTGCCATCTTGCATCTGATAGACATTTAAGACAGCAAGTTGAGTCATACTCAGAAGAGTCAATACAGCTTCTTAATGAATATATGAAGGATGTAAAGAAGAAGTTTAAAGAGTTTGCAGGGAGAGCTTTAAAAGCATCGCAGATTGATACAAATGATAGTGTTGAAATAATCAATACTTCACCGTATGTACCTACTAGGACTGCATACTATAGACGATCTGTTACTTTTGAAATAAACTAATGGCAATCTCTAACAAAAGCAGGCAAGTAAAAGAAATAATAAAATGTGGAAAGGATCCTGAGTATTTTTTTAATAACTATTTAAAAATACAACATCCAGTAAGGGGAATGATACCTTTTCAAACATATGAATTTCAAAACCACTGTGTTGATTCATTTCTAGAGCACAGATTTAATATAATATTAAAGTCTAGGCAGCTTGGAATGTCCACCCTTGCTGCTGCTTATGCCGTGTGGATGGCAATATTCCAAAGAGACAAAAATATCCTTATTATTGCGACAAAACTTAGTGTTGCACAAAACTTTATAACAAAAGTAAAAGTGATGTTAAGAAGTCTCCCGAAATGGCTAGTGTTGCCAACAATTACAACAAATAATAAGCAGCTGCTAGAGTTTTCGCATGGCTCTTCTATAAAAGCAATCCCCACATCAGAAGATGCAGGAAGATCTGAGGCTCTCTCACTTCTAATCATTGATGAGGCAGCTTTTGTTAGAAACTTTGACGAGCTATGGATGGGATTATACCCAACTATCTCAACAGGCGGCCGAGTTATAATCTTATCAACGCCCAACGGCGTAGGCGGTCAGTACTATAAGCTATATACAGATGCTGAGGCTGGATTAAATGAGTTCAATCCCATAAAAATACCATGGGATGCACACCCAGAAAGAGACGATGCGTGGTTTAGTAAAACAACAGGGAACATGTCTAAACGACAAATATCTCAAGAGTATCTTTGCGACTTTGCATCATCTGGTGAGACTTTTATAGGCGATGACGAGTTTAAATGGCTGAGATCTATCCAAGCACCGCCTGCTGCAAGAGAGGGTCCAGATAGAAATGTGTGGATATGGAAATATCCACTATCTGAGCACAGGTACATAGTATCAGCTGATATAGCAAGGGGCGACTCTAAAGACTTTTCTACATTTCATATTCTAGATACCAACTCTAGAGAGTGTGTTGCAGAGTATAAGGGCAAACTACCACCTGATTCATTTGCAGAGCTTTTAAACGAGTTTGGATTAAAATACAACGCCGCACTGATGTGCCCAGAAAATAACAGCTATGGGTATGCTTGCTTAATGAAGCTAAAAGAGCTAAATTATCCAAACATATACTATAAAAGAAGAAAGTCAGTATATGTTGGAAACTATGTTCCATCAAACAGCAATGACGTTGCAGGTTTCACGACGAGCGGAAAGACAAGAAATGTAATACTTTCAAAGCTTGAAGAGATTATAAGAAACAAGCAGCTTTTGATTTATTCATCTAGGTTTTATGAAGAGCTAAAGACTTTTGTCTGGAAGGGTAATAAAGCTAAGGCAATGAGAGGCTACAATGATGATCTCGTCATGAGCCTTGCGATTGGATCGTGGCTATATGATACTTCTACTGACTATGGCGGTGATGCGAATAAGGTAAATGACGCAATGCTTGCAGCAATGAGCGTCTCAGTAAAGACATACGATAACACATCAAGTCAGGCATATGATTTACCAGTATTAGGTGACAGAGACAAGCCGAAGAAATCGAATGGAAAATTTTCAGGATCTTCTAAGTGGAATAAAAAGCAAGGTATTCCTCCTGATTTGGCATGGGTTTACAAATAGAAAAATATATTAACAATTTAATTGTGAGAATTTTATATGGCACAAGACTCAGAAAGTAATGGTCTCTTTAGAAGATTAACGCAGCTGTTTAGAAGCGGACCGGTTGTTAAAAGAAGAGTTAAAAACTTTGAAACAACCCCGACATCTTCAGCTTTTGAGCTTTTTCAAAAAACGCAAAGTCACGTATATAGCTCAGCAATGAGTGCGTACGGTACGTATGATAGAATGGCAAGATATAGTGACTTCTCTGAGATGGAGTACACACCTGAGATAAGCTCTGCATTAGATATATACGCAGAAGAGTCAGTATCAGCAGATGAAAAAGGTAGTGCATTACATGTATTTTCAGAAAACAACAAGATACAGTCTCTTTTGGACGAGCTATTCTTTGATACGCTAAATATAGAGTTTAATATGACTTCATGGGTTAGAAATCTATGTAAGTATGGCGATTTCTTTCTTTTTAACGATGTTCATCCAGAATATGGTGTTATTAATGCTTATCCGATGCCAGTAAGTGAAGTTGAAAGAGAAGAAGGCTTCGACCCAGAAGATCCGCTTGCTGTAAGATTCAGATGGGTAACACAGGGAAACAACGTTCTTGAAAACTGGCAAGTATCACATTTTAGGCTTCTTGGAAATGATGCATTTATTCCATACGGCTCTTCTGTCTTAGAAGCAGCAAGAAGAATATGGAGACAGATGATACTTGTCGAAGACGCTATGCTAGTATACAGAATAGTAAGATCTCCGGAGAGACGTGTTTTCTATGTCGACGTAGGGAACGTACCCCCTGAGGAAATACCAAACTACATGGAGCAAGTTCAAAAAACTCTTAAAAAGGCACAAGTCGTAGACAAAGAGACAGGAAGAGTTGATCTAAGATACAACCCGCTTAGTGTTGACGAAGATTACTTTTTACCTGTTAGAGGCTCTGAGTCTGGTACAAAAATAGACACACTTGCCGGTGGTCAAAATGCAACAGCGATAGAAGATGTAGAGTATATCCAGAAAAAACTATTTGCTGCTCTAAAAGTTCCGAAAGCCTATCTTGGATATGACGAAGGCCTTGGTGCAAAGGCTACACTATCACAAGAAGATATTAGATTTTCTAGAACAATAGCTAGAATACAAAGAACTGTAATATCTGAATTAAATAAACTTGCAATCGTCCATCTGTTCTGTCATGGCTTTGAAGGCGAAGATCTTCTTGATTTTGATTTAAAGCTTTCAAACCCTTCGACAATTGCTCAGCAGCAAAAGCTTGAGCTGTTTAGAACAAGATTTGAAATAGCAGGCCAGGCTCCAGAAGGCCTAGTTGATCGCGCTTGGATTAGAAAGAATGTAATGGGCATGTCTGATAATGAAATAGAGAGAATACTTGATGGGAGGCTTGACGATAGAAGATCTGACCTAGAAGTAGAAGCAGCAAGGATTACAGCTGATACATCTGCAGATGCTGAAGCTGCTGCAGAAGATGATACTGCCGGCGCAATAGATCTCGCAATGGGTGGGCCGCCCGAAGACCTCGAAGCCTCAGACGTATCTGCAACTAGTTCGCCTCTAATAGTCGATAGCGATTCTTCATCAGGATTTTTTGATATAGGCAAGCTTTCAATAAATGATGAAGATGCACCGATAAAGGCACAAAACAAAGTTGATAGATTTATTGGAATGATGTCAGAGGAGATTGAGGAAGAAGAGAATGAAAAAGACGATGACTCTGAAAAGAAAGGAAAAAAGAAAAAGCGACGTAGAAATAATGCAATGATGGCCTCCAGCGACGGAAATATTACTACAAAGGGTCTACACCCAAAGAGAGGTGACGGAGAAGACTCTATTAGAAATCCGTACGGTTCACTAAGAGACCTTACTGGGGGCAATCTTACTGAAGATGAAATAATGAGAAACTGGGAAGATGAGATCGATAAATCAGGTAAAATGACAAATCAGATAAAATCTGCGTTAAAATCGCTTGAGAGTCAAATAAGTATTTCTAGAAGAAAAGTTCTATCTGAGCAAGAAGACATACCGAAGTCTGAAAATAGAGGTTAGCATGGCAAGATCACACAATAAAAAGAGAAATGTTGGAATTATATATGAGCTACTGCTTAGATCAATAGCTGCGTCTTTGATTGAGGGTGACAAAGAGAGAGCTTCAGCTGGGTTGCGGATCATTGAGAATAGATTTGATAAATCAACAGAGATATATAAAGAGTTTAGAATTTTTAATGCACTTGCAATGTCAACAATAAGTAGCACACCTGCAGCAGCTGGCATTCTTGCAGAGGCAAAATCAGCAATAAGAAGAGCTGATAGTGATCGTCTTGATTCTGAGAAATCTGGGCTTATAAGAGATGTAAATCATTACCTTTGTGATGATAATTTTTACTACAGAAAGATTCCAAACTATAGAGTATATGGCACTATACAAAATTTATTTAATGAATGGAGAAAGAGAGACTCAGCAAGCTTTAAAAAAATAATAGCATGTGAAGGAAAAGTAGTAGAGTGGCTAATTTCTGAGAAAGCAGAACAAAAAGACATACTGGATCATGAAAGTCCTGACGTGGACAGCCTTGTAGTCAAGATAATGACTGATAGAATAAATGAAAAATATAGTATAAATTTAAATACTGAGCAGAAAGATATAATAAGCACATATTCATTTTCACTAGTCAGCGATGATAAAAGCATAATAAGAGAAAAACTAGAGAATATTAAGGCAGATTCAATAAATGAGCTTTGCTCATTCTCAGCACACACAGACAATAATGTGCTTTTAGAGAAAATAGAGCTTGTTAGAGAAAAAATCTCTAGGCTTCTTTTTGAAAAAATTGATGATAGCGTAATAACTAAATGTTTAACTCTGTCTCAAATGAAATCACAAATACGGGATGATATGAATGTCTAACAATAATTTACAGCTTCTAACAGAGTGGACTCCGCTTAGTTATACTGCTGATCTAATAAAAGAGTCAAAAGATAGAAATGATGGAAAAATAGTTCTAAAAGGAGTGCTTCAGCGCTCTGACACATTGAATCAGAACGGAAGAGTTTATCCGCAGTCTATCTTGCAGAGAGAAGTTACAAACTATCAAAAATTTATAAAAGAAAACAGGGCACTCGGAGAGTGCGATCACCCTGAGTCGTCCGTTGTTGAGCTTAAAAATGCATCTCATATAGTTAGAGAGGCTTACATGGATGGAGACGTTGTATACGGTGCTATTGAGATCTTAAATACGCCAAGCGGAAAAATAGTTCAAAGCCTAATAGAGTCGGGGGTAACACTTGGAATATCTTCTAGGGGCGTCGGAAGCACTCGAATGAAAGAGGGAAATCAAATAGTTCAAGATGATTTTCAGCTAATATGCTTTGATATGGTTTCGGAGCCTTCAACACCGGGTGCATTTATGCTAAAGGAATCAAGAATTCTAGCATCTGATTTAGAAAAATCATTTAATTCAACAGACAAGATTGATAGAACATTTAACGATATTTTATCTTGGGAGTGATTTAAGTTGGCACGATTAAGTAAAAATAAATTAAAGACAATAGTGAAGGAATGCTTGGTTGAGATTCTCGAAGAAGGCCTAAGCACATCAGTTGGCACACCTGCTATGCAATCTCAGCAGGCTAGTGCTTTCAAGACTAAGAATACTGATATAATTGGTGAGGCAGTGTCGCAAAGACAGAATAGAAGTATGCGACGAACAGCGTCAGATAATATATCATATGCGCAAAAAACCGACGATACTGGCAATAGTAGATTTAGCACAGCAATTGAAAATGCAGTATCAACAGTAACAGATGATCCTATAATGTCGTCTATATTTAGCGACACTGCAAGGACAACTTTGCAGGAACAGTACAGTAGAGATTCACAGCAAGGTCCGTCTGTCATGATGCAAGGTGATAATGCTGCGAAAGTGGCACATCAAAGTGATCCTACTGAGCTCTTCGGCCAAGCATCACAAAACTGGGCGACTCTAGCATTTTCTGATAAAAAAAATAAATAGTCTAAGTTTTTTTTAGTTAGTCTCATATTTAATTTTAAGTTGTCTAGGAGGCTACAATGTCAGTTATTAAAAAACTAACACCCGAAATTTTAAAGAAAATGATAGACGAAGAGAAGCAGCAAATAAATCTTTCCGAGAAGGCTAGCTCTCCAAAAAGCAAGAGCAAGGCTGAAATTGTCGACGCTCCTGATCTTGCAGATACTCTTGCAAAAAAGGTCGACTACGCAAAAAAGCTTAGCGTTCATGAAGCTAGGCTTACACGACAACTTCGTGAAGTTTTAAAGACAAAGATTGCGCTAAAAAAACTTATATTGAAGGAGTTATAGAAAATGGCAACAAAGACAGCAAAAGTTTCGTCACCGAGCACAGCCGGATATGATGGAACAGGAAACTCTCTAGGGGCAAGATCTGAAAATCTTTCAGCGATATACGGTGAGTCTCCCATATATCTCGGAGAATATACAGATGAAATCATACAGTCCATAGGGGTTGCAGGTTTTAATGGAAATGATGGCTATACAACTTCAGACGGTTCAGTTATAGCAGAGTCAGGTGGAGTAATAAATGATGCCGGATATTTTTATGATACATTTAATTTAAACTATCCTTCTGCACCAAACCTTGAAGACGTTGAAACAGGTGAGCAAGGCTTGCCAGCATCACCATATTATCCAAATCCAATGTCACCCGGTCCAGGCAGTGTAAGCCATGCAACAATTCCAGAGTATACTGGTGCACCAGTAACACAACATTCAGTATGGGGATCTGGCTTACCGGGCACAACTTCACCGTCTGAGACTTCTACAAATATCGCAAACCAGACGATTGGCGAGCTTATAGGGCCATCTACACCGGGCAGACTTGGATCAAACTCTTATGATGGATCTAACGGATCAAGCTAGAATACTTGAAAGACTTTTAGAGTTTTTCAACTTCAGACCAGATACCCGGTCCATGGGCGGTGTTGGCACTTTAAACACAACTTCATACTCAGACTTGCGTCCCGGCTCTGGAAACGCTTTTCCCTATCTTGATGAATCTGAATATGACGAAGAAGAAGATGAAGATGATATATCTGATGTTTTTGCAGGCACTCCTGAAGAAAGAATAATGCAGCTAGATAAGTTTGTTAGCAAAATCAATCAAACGACAATGCAAAGAAGAAACCCGAGAGATCCGTATGCAGGAAAAGTTCCAGATCGGGGCTCCCTTGGAACTAGCATGCTTGCTACACCGGGAATGCCAGAATCAGTCCAGGGATTTAGAAAAAATAGCATATCTCCAATAGCCGGACTATATTCTAAAGGAGTAAAAGCAGGGCCAATGGGTACAGGCGGATCAGCGCAAGCATTCAGAACAACAGGGCCGATGAAAAGAACTGGAACTTTAGGCTGGGCTTCGCCTTCTAGATTACAGCCTGTCTATCCCGAGCAAGAGTTTGATGATGAAGATATTTTTGTAGAAATTGATCTAGATAATATTTACATTAAGGAGGGATAAACTTGGCAACAACATCTGCAGATACTAACGGCTACTCTGGCGACGGCGAGGGTGACTTAGGAACAAGAGATGATACTGTTCTAACTTATATGTTTGGAGCCTCACCTCTTCCTGACGTTGCTGATAATACGCTTGTGGCTTCGGGTAAGGCCGGCTGGTATACTTCAGATGCTGTAGAAAATGCAGCAGTTGCAGCGCTTTCTGGAAAAGGTGTGTGTACTCTTGATTCTAGAACAGATTTTGATTTAGGTACTGAATCAGGTGTTATAGATGATGCAAGCTCATACTGGAGCTTCGACGGCGGAACTTTTACGCTAAAATATTCAAACTATAGCAACGGTACTATTTCAGATATTAGCGTCAAAGGTGTAGTCGACCCAGATGGAAACGAAGAAACTAAAGAGGGATATTCAATAGCAGGAACAGGTGCAACTACAGATGAAGTTGATGGAGTGATTGAGCCGTCACCATATCACCCTACAACAGCGACAGGAAATATGGCATCTACCGACGGCGATTTTCCTGCACTGCCTGCTTCTACACCGAGAACACCACATACATCACAGTGGGGCTCCGTAACAAACTCAGCAGGAAACTGGGATGTTCATTATGACGACAAAATGAATCCACTTGACCCGAAAGACTCTTCAGCTATAATAGATGCAAAAGACTTTACTACAATAAACATGGGGACTTCAACTTAGGATAAAATATGTCAACAACATCACAGACAATAGTTGAGCTAGATGTAGATACAACATATCAGTTATCAAATAGTGAAGCATGCAGCACTTCAACAGAATCGTCGCAGATGTCGTCGTCCGATACAGCTGCATTGAGATCTGCATTTCCTGACTCACCTTTGCATAGCGGTGACATAACTGATTCATTGTTAAAGGCATCATTTATGAGCTACGCACAGGGCCATGACAGCTCTGCAGAAGACGGTGATGAAAATACAATATCAAATGACGAAGGATACTGGGGAATAACCTATACAGACTCTGAAGGGGGAACTGCAAGTGGGTTTGATCCAAATTACACAGCAGCGCCTGATATAACATCAGTAACTGACCCAGATACAAACACAATAGCAAACCCATATGTTCCAAATCCAGTTTCACCAGGAGAGTCGTGGAGAGACGCGCCGAGAGACTTTTCGAGCAGGCCTGCAGTTCCTGAATGGTACACAGAAACAACTATGATGCCAGATGAAACAGAAGTGTATTCATCTGCAAGAACAGAATGGGGCTCGGGTGAAGATCTTCCAAACCCATCAGAGACATCTTCTGATATAGCATCTCAAACTTTAGAAACAATATCATCGCTTATGGGAACTTCTTCGTGATGATTACAATTATCAAAAATATGTTAAACTTTATCTATGCTGTGAATAGTTATAATTGCAGTTTGACCATAGAGTTTGACTATGCTTATAATAAGCAACTTTGAAAAACTTTATAGAAGAAATTCTAGGCAGGTAACAATATGTCAGATACACTTTACGATGAAGCAATAGCAGATGCGAAAAAGCTCCGCGAGGTCGCAGAGCAAAATGCTAAAAATGCAATCATCGAAGCAGTAACACCAAAAATTCGTGAGTTTATAGAAGAACAGCTAGTAAATGAATCAAGCGAAAATAATGACGGTGATTTTAAAATATCAAAAGGGGCACTTGATGAAGACGAAGACGTCTTAAACTCACTAGTTACAGACATGCTGTCTAACTTGCCTGAAAATGATAATACAGATTTAAATGAAACAGAGTTTGTACTAGATGATACAGCACTTTCAACATTGATGGAGCTGCTCTCAGACTCAGAAAACAATGACTCAGCAAGCGATTTAGCAAAGAGAATCTCAGAAACTTTCGAACAGCTCTCTGATACTGATTCTAAAAAAATACTAAGTGCTGTTCAAAAACTAACAAACAATAACAATTTATCTTCTAGCGTAATAAATAACAATATGCTAGTCACGGAGGAGAGCAGGGATATGTCACAACAGAATTCCGATGAAGTTTATTACGATGTAGATCTTGATTCATTGCTAGAAGCAGTTGGCGAAGGCGCAGCAGCCGATGATGATGATAAAGATGAAGATCGCGAGGTTCTTGAGGATCTTGAAGAGATGCAATATGATGAAGACGCACACGACGCAGAGCTTCAAGAAATTTTAGCATCGCTTACTGCAGATGCAGATATTAACGAGGCAGTTCTCGAGATTGATGTCGGGGATGTCGAAATTTCAGATGAGTTTAGAGATGCAATTTCTAGAGCAACACTCTCTGTCGCAGACAAAGAAGAGGACGAAGAAGCCGATGATCTCGAGCTCGAAGATCCAGCTGAAGATGATGTAGACCTAGATGCCGATCTAGACGCCGATCTTCCTTTGCCTGATACTGAGCCTGTTGCAGACTCCGAAGATCTTGAAGAAGAAGCCTTTGAGATAGATGAGCAACTTTTAAGATCAGAGCTTTCTAAGCTTAGAATGATGGCAGAAAAGAATCAGCCATCTAGCAACACTCTGACTACAAAAAATCTTGATAAAAAATTACGTAACGAGAGGCGCAAGAATCGATCTCTCAATCACAAGCTGGCCGAATACAGAAGTGCAGTTGAAACGCTTCGTGGACAGTTGAGTGAGATGAACCTGTTTAACGCAAAACTTCTTTATGTCAATAAGCTTTTACAGCAAAAAGGCGTTTCAGATGAACAGCGTAAAACAGTTATTGAGTCCCTAGATAAAGCCAGAAACTTAAGAGAGGTAAAGCTTCTTTATAAGAGCCTGTCTGAATCAATGGGTAAACGTTCTGGAAATCTTTCAGAATCTGCCGTCCGCAGGTCTGTAGGATCATCTTCAAGGGCAACGAGATCAGCATCGCCTGATTCTGCGCCTAGAGAAGTTGATCGTTGGGCTAAGCTGGCGGGTATTAAATAAAAACATTTCAAACAACTGCTTAAGGAGCAAATAATGTCTAAGTCATTTACACTTCAGCAGCTTACAGAAGGAATCCGCGAGAGACACGTTGGTTCTGAAGGTAAGAGGCTGACTGAGAAGTGGTCCCGCACAGGACTTCTTCGCGGACTTGGCGGAACAGAGCGGGAAAACATGTCGCGACTTCTTGAGAACCAGGCTGCCCAGGTTCTTCGTGAGGTCAACAGTCTTGGAAATGGTGCCGGTGGTGGTGCTGTTTCTGGCGATGTTCGTGGTTTCACTAATATCGCATTCCCAATCGTTCGCCGTGTCTTTGGCGGTCTCGTCGCAAACGAGCTCGTTTCTATTCAACCAATGAGCCTTCCTTCCGGTCTGCTCTTCTATCTAGACTACACTTACGGTAATGATGTGGGTGGTGATTCTGCTATCGGTTCTGACGCTGATTCATCTTACGCATCAACATATAACCGTGGTGATTCAATCTACGCGTCTCCTGCTGGTGCAGGCATAAGGTCTGGATCTCTTGCAACCGGTGGTCAGTACGACCTCGCTGGTGGCGGATTCTCCAAAGTTCACACACAGTCAGTTCTTGACTGGAGTGCAATGGCAGCTTCCGGTGCTTATGCAGGCGGAACAACCCTAACTGCTGGTGATTCCTCTCTGCTTCATGCAACAGGAACAGATGGAAAGCTGATTCAGTTCGATCCTCAGCTTACAAAGCTTATTGAAGAAGATCCCGGCCAATGCAAATCTGGTCGATTCCAGCTTGTGCTTTGGAAGCTTTCAGCGTTAGCATCTAACATCGACTTGACGCAAGCAAAAGATATTGCATTTTACAGCACAACTACACCTGGTTCCCGCCAAGCAGGCGGAACTCTAGGCTGGGCTGCATGGGGTAATGAATTCCAGGGCGGAAGCAATATCTTAAACCTTCGTCGCTTAAACCAGCTAGGAACATATACAGCTGGGGCAGGTTTCGAAGCTAACCCGTTCGTCAAGCAAGATACCTCCAACGCTGTTGTTCTCACAGTTATGACAGGAACACGTCATGGCGACGGAGCATCACAAAGTGGTGGAGCTCAGCTTGGTGCATTGAACCTATCGGCATCATATGTTATCGCTCCAGGGCTTGACATAGACAGTACAGACGGTTCTGCACTTACAATTCCCTCGTTTGAGTCTAACTTTAATGAGTCAACTGTGTCTCCAACAATTCCAGAAATTGACATCAGAATTGAGTCGATTGCTGTTACTGCGGTGACACGTAAGTTACGTGCACGTTGGTCACCTGAGCTTGCTCAAGATCTTAACGCTTATCACAGCCTTGACGCTGAAGTTGAGCTTACACAGATCCTCTCTGAGCAGGTTGCACTTGAGATCGATAGAGAGATCCTCAACGACCTCCTTACAGAGGCTAGAGGCGCTAACTATTACTGGTCTCGGATGCCAGGTAAGTTTGTTAACAAGAAGACAGGTAAAGAGCAAACACTTGCATCAAGCCTTTCTTCCGGTCCTACATTTACCGGTACAGTTCGTGAATGGTACGAGACTCTCGTTGAGACAATCATTGATGTTGCAAATGAGATTCATCGTAAGACTCTAAGAGGTTCTGCAAACTTCATAGTGGTCTCACCTGATGTTGCTACGATCTTTGAGTCATCTGTTCTATACAAGCCTTCGATTAAGATTGATGGTGATGGACAGGTTGGTTCTCCGTTCCAGCTGGGCGCAGTGCCAGTCGGTTCTCTCAGTAACCGCTTCACAGTCTATAAAGATCCTTACTTCCCACGGAATAAGGTTCTAGTAGGCTATAAGGGCGGAAGCTACTTAGAGACAGGATACGTTTACGCTCCGTACGTTCCTCTCATCGTAACTCCCACGATCTTCGCGCCAGAGGATTTCACACCCCGTAAGGGCGTGATGACTCGCTACGGCAAGAAGATGGTCCGCGGTGATTTCTACGGTACAGTAACAGTAATGGATCTTAACGTAATCTAATAGATTAGACTAAGATCTAGTATTCAAGGGGCACCTATTTTAGGTGCCCCTTTTTGTTATATTGTTTAGTTTTATTTTATATTTATCTATATGCGTGATGATATAGGAAATATTTTAAAGGAGTGGAGAGAGTTTCTTGCTGATGGAGACGGCTGGAAATCTATAAGGTACGACCCGACAGATGCAAGAGCAATGGCACATCACTATCATGCAGGTCAAGTTAGAAAAAAATCAAAAAAGCCCTATGTTGAGCATCCAGAGGCAGTTGCAGAAATAGTTAGAAAATTCTATCCAGATGATTCGTATCTTTATACTTTGGCTTTACTACATGATACTATAGAGGAATCTAGCAAGGACACTGATGGCAAGGATGATACCCATGATAAAGAGCTATCTGTGATTCACGATATAGGTTTAACGTATGGAAAAAAGATGCTAGACGACGTTATGAGACTTTCTCATTTTCCTGGAGTCCCATACAATGAATATGTAATTAACTTGTCAAGATTCTTAGCACCACTCAGGGTCAAGCTAGCTGATATGTTACATAACGCGTCAGACCTTAGTCCCCCGCCAGGCTGGCAAAGTGGCATCGTCTGCACTAAGAGTCCAAAAGGGTGGATAAAATATCGTTGCGCTCTAGTATCGCTAGAGAATAGATTTAACGGAAGACCAGAGGGTATCTCTGATGACCACTGGAGAGAACTTGTTGACACGTTTGAGCTATAATATAGGTTCATAATACAAGTTTATCTTATCAAAGAATATATAGTAATAAGCTCGATGCATGCATAATGGCGGAACCTGCACGCTAGCATCGAAAGCATGTAGGCAAACAACTTCCAATAAACACAAAGGAGAAAATTATGCCCAGGGTAAAAATTGATAATAGGGGTCTAGTTCAGACTGCCGGAAATGGTCCGACAGAGCTAGCTTCTGGTCACAAAAATACAGTAATTCTAAGCGGCGGCGGAACAACTACGTTAACAGCTGCTGATTCAGGTGCAACTTGCGTATTTAATGTAGCTGCTGCATCGAACTTTACGCTACCAGCCCCTGAGAAGGGAATGCGTTTTACATTTGTTAATGTTATAACAGCGACTGCTGATCATGTAATTCAAGCAGCTACAAATGACCACGGGTTCTTAGGCGGAATGACATATACACAGCTTACATCTACAGCTGCTGACCAATGTGACTCTTTTTCAACAGCTACTGATGGAAACAATGACTTTATTACCCTGAATGGTACAACATCCGGCGGGGTAGCAGGCTCTGTAGTTCATGTTGCTGCTATACTAGATTCATCTGCAGCTAAATGTTGGGCAGTATGGGGACATCAAATCGCCACAGGCGTGATGGTAACACCGTTCGGAGACGCTCAGCTATAATAGCTAACTAAGATTTATAGTCTTTACAGCTGCAGCCTAGCCCCCACTCCTTCTGGGTTTGGGGGCTTTTCTGTTTTTAAAAATAACTTATTTTATAAAATACTTATTATGGTATAAAATGGAGTGTGCAAGATGGCAAGCACTGCAAGGGGGCTTAAAAAGCCCGTAAGGAAAAATAAAAAAATGGAACAAGAAGAAAATACCAATAAAGCTCCAGAAACAGAAGCCCACAACACATCAGATGATGTAAGTAGCAGCTTAGACACCAAAGAAACTGAGCATGCTGATAGCGCAAATGAAGAATCTGAAGAGCTAGCTGAAGAAGAATCTGCTGAAGAATCTGCTGAAGAAGTGGCTGAAGAAGAATCTGCTGAAGAAGCTGCTGAAGAAGCTGCTGAAGATGCTGCTGAAGAAGTGCAACAGGTATCACTTGAAGAGTACGCAGAGCTTTCCGCTGTGCAAAATGACTTCGTCGACGACGATGATTTTGACTTTGTTGATCACTATGGTGACGAAAAGCTGTCAGATGAGTCAATGCTACTGCCTGAGAATACAGCACCGTCTGCTATAAAGTGTGCATTTCTTGGCATCGGCGGCGGCGGCGGAAAGATGGCAAAATCATTTTTAGATCTAGGGTTTAGCAAGACAGTTTTGATAAATACGACACACAAAGACCAACCAGAAGATGTTCCGCAAGAGCACTTTCTTCTTTTGGACGGCTCTGACGGAGTTGGAAAAGACGTGGATGAGGGCAAGAGAGTGCTGTCAGAGAACTCAACGCTTGTTGAAGACGCTCTTCGTGCAAGGCTAGGGTCAGTAGACTGGCTCTTTGTATGTGCTTCTGGTGGCGGCGGAACGGGAAGCGCATCATCTGTCTTGCATGATGCCTGTGAGCGCTATCTGTCATCAGTTCAAGGAAACGGAAGGGTCGTATATATAGTAAGCTCACCAACTTCGCAAGAGCTTCTTAACCCTACTATCAAGTCAAATGCAAAAATGTTAAGAGACGCTGTTTCAGGTTTTCCTCATATACTTGTTGATAATGAAAAGCAGCTTCAGCTGCTAAGAGGCAAAGTTGGAATGCTAGGTATGTATCCAGCAGCAAACAAAGTGTTTGCAAAAATGCTGTCTCAGGTTTTAAAACTAGCAGCAGAAAGCTCTCCAGTTCAAACTTTTGACACAAAAGATCTTGAAAAATGCTTGCAAGAAGATGGAAGAATGTTTCTTGGAACATGTGCAATTAGAGATTCAAAGAGTAGAGGTTTAGGTCTACAAATCTTTAAAGCTTGTGCAGAAAGATCACCATGCCCAGCCCCTACTGGCAAGCCTCAAACAGGCGTGTTACTACTTGTTGTTAATCCAGAAATAGCTGCAGACCCTACTGCGTCTAATCAGATGGAATCTGCAATATCATATGTAGGAGGAAGATCTGAGACGTTATTTTCAGGAGTTTACGTTAGAAACTCTATTCCTGGCCTGATTGCTATCATGGCGCTAGGCGGAATAAAATAATTAAAAATATTTTCTATCAATGTCATCCCAGTGATTGAAATAATGGGGGACAAATAAATTTCAAAAAAATCAGCTAGTCAAGTCAATATGTATGAATGTGAACTAAGAAAGCATTGCAGGTACATATATGGCAACATTTTCAAATACAACTAGCCCTACACCGTTTGGTGCATTTGACTCTGATAATGACTTCAAAGCAGATGCAGACAATATTGTGACATTTGTAAAAAGAAAGCTAGGCGACGATATACTGAGCGTCGAGCTGACAAAAAAGCAAATCTGGTCAAACTTTGAAGAGAGTGTATTTGAATACGGTTCAATATTAAATCAATATCAGGCGAAGTCTCAAATCGTTCAGTTTCTCGGGATGCCAATTACAGGAACCGATGGCCATATGTCAGGATCAGAGCAGAAATATCCTAGACAGAATCTTGATTATTTGACAAGGTTTGCAGAGCCGTATGCTTCTGAAGCCGGAATCGGTGGGTCTTATAACTCATTATCTGGCTCTATTCAGCTTATTCAAGGCCAGCAAGATTATGATATATATGACAGTTTAAAAGACGCTGCTGGCAATACAATATTCAGCTCAGGAAGCAATGCTAGACCAAAAACTAGGCTAAAAGTAAAAGAAGTATTCCATTCAGGCCCGCAGGCTGCGTATAGATTTTTTGATACAACATCAGCTATAAACTATCTAAATAATGAATTTACATTTGAATCATTTACTCCAGAAACAATATTCTATGTTCTTCCAGTTTTTGAAGATATTTTAAGAGCAGGACAGCTAGATTTATCAAACAGAGTTAGAAGGTCAAACTATGGGTATGAAGTTATGGGGACAAAGATAAGGATCTATCCAAAGCCCACACAGGACAATCCCAAAAAGCTATTTATAAAAGTCATGTATAAGATGGATCCGCTCAACCCGTCTTATCACGACGAGACTGTTGGGGGAGTGTCAAATCTTTCAAACATACCCTTTGGCAATCTTAAGTACACTAAAATAAATAGCATAGGCAGGCAGTGGATTAGGCAATTTTCGCTTGCATTGTCAAAAGAACAGCTGGGCTTAATCAGATCAAAATTTGGAAATATTCCAATTCCAGGAGCTGAACTAACTTTAAATGGCGGTGATCTAGTAACGCAGGGAAGAGAAGATAAAGAGAAGCTTATTACACAATTAAAAGAAATGCTTGACACAATGACTTATGATAAATTACAAGAGACTGCAGCTACAAAGGCTGAAATGATACACAAGCAGTTAAAATTTATTCCAATGCCAAATGGAAAAGCGATATTCATGGGATGATAGATGTCTAGACTTTTTGTAACAGAGAGAGAAATTAACTTTATTAATGATACTGCTAAAGAAATCGTAAAAGATGTAATTGGGCAGAAGATATACTATTTCTCTGTCTCAGAAGTGAAATCAAAAGTACACGATGTATATGAAGAGGCGATTGAAAAAGTTTTCGAAGAGCCGATAGAGCTAGATGCGCTTGTAAAATACTCCCCTCAAGAAATAAGAGCTAATAAGTTCGGAAGTGAAGAGTTTTTCACCATAGAGGTCTATGTTCAAAAGAGAGATCTAATAGATAAAGGAATAGCAGTCCTTGAAGGAGACTTTTTCAGTTATGGGTCTGTATTTTTTGAAGTAATTAAAGCACCTGATTCAAACACAATTTATGGTCAAGTTGAATACAAAAGCTTTTTAACACTCACAGGCAAGCAAGCAAGAAAAGGACAGTTTATTACAAAAATTCTCGGTCCGACAGATGAGTCACACACTGATACTGATGCAGTACAAAAGACGTTCGTGCAGCAAAGAGGGTTTAAAAAGAATAGGCTGGGTGACACTGGAGACATCAGAGACCTTAGGCAGAATGGTGTATTAGATGATCCAATAAGCGGCCCTAAAGAGGTATCTACAAACAGCAGCGGCCCTGGTTCGTCATTCTATGGTGAGAAAGAATAAAGATGTCTAAGATTGATACCGGCAGAGAAGGGCAAAATATACCTGACGATTTTTCAATTCCGTCGTGCGGAATTGAAGATGTTGATAGAGCCCTGTTTAACTTGTTTGATAAGCGATTAAAGTTCGAAGTAATGATAGATAATCAGGCTACAAAAGTACCAGTAGTCTTTGCAGCTGGCGAACGCTTTGCATTAACTAGAAGAGATCGCCCTATCAGAGATAGAAACAATGCATTAATCTTGCCACTGATATCAATAGTTAGAAAATCAATAGATCATAGCCCTAATTTAGGCGGATATGGGACAGCAATAGCTCCGAGAGATCAAGATTTCTATACGGTAAAGAGAAGGCTTTCAAAAAAAGATAGGGCATATCAAAATTTAATAAATAAACAAAAATTAAAAAATCAAGACAATGTCGCACATAGGTCACACTTTCTTGAAAATTCAGTGTTTCCTGGAAATGATGCTGTTGCTGGAAAGCTTGTGTCAAGAAGGAACGGTCCAAATTTATCTTTTTATTCATTAAACAATCCAGGAACACTCTCACCAGATCTTAGCAATAATATTTTTGAAATAATAACAATTCCATATCCTGAATTTTTTGTTGCAGACTTTGAAGTCACATTTTGGACACAGTACATGCAACAGTCAAATCAGATGCTTGAGATCTTGATGGATAGCTTTGATGGCCAGGGTCATGAGTTTTTAATAAAAACAGACAAAGGGTATGAATTTGTTGCATATATTAACAGCAATATAGCTGCAGCAGATAATTTTGATGATTTCTCTAGCGATGAGAGAATCATAAAGCACAGCTTCGGCGTAAAGGTTCCCGCATTTTTACTTGCAGTTGATAGGCCTGGTACATCTCTTCCTTTTAGAAGATTTCTATCAGCACCTCAAATAAACTTTGGAATTCATCAAATATCTAGATCTGCAAAGAAATCAAAAGACTTTGAAAATGCCGAAGACAAGATTAATAAGTTCATACTAAGTGATACAAGCATAGTTGACTCAGACGGAGATAAGCCATTGAGACGAGGCGAAGATGGGACAGAGCTTTTGCAAGAGCTAGTGAATCCATTTACAGGAAAGTCTGAGAAAAAATATATGCGCGTCTTGACGACAAACCAGAGAGCAGGTGAGACTGTCGCTAGCTCAAAAACAGTTGTCAAGATTGAAAGAGTTGAAGGAGAAGTCAATCCTCAAAGAGCACCAAAGATTGACACTTTCCACGATTGATATAAATGGTGCTTATAGTTGAGACAAATGATTTCATGCTAAATAGTTATAAGTTGTATAGACTGCATAGGAGACTTCTTAATGGCTGAACAGACTTTTAAGTCCCCGGGTTTCTTTGAAAGAGAAATAGACCTCTCTGAAAGAACCACAGAAATAACTGGAGTTCCTGCTGGGGTAATTGGAACAGCTAAGATGGGACCGGCTTTCGTTCCCGTTACTGTTGGATCTTTTTCTGATTTTGAGACTAGATTCGGCGGACTAGATCCTGATAAATTCGGCCCTTATGCCGTAAATGAATTTCTTAAGCACAGAACAGCACTAACTTATGTTAGGGTGCTCGGTGCCGGTGCAAATTCAACATCTGGTGATTTTGATAACACTAGGTTTGGCGGAATAGTAAAGGGCGCAGGTTTTAAAATCAAAGGTTCTGCAATATCTACACACGCAGTGTCTGGGTCACCATCACAAGGTACCACACAGTTCATCTGTGCAAGACACATGGTGTCAGCATCAGAGGGTGTAGGTTTTCCCATATTTTCACACAACGATAGCTTCAATGTGTCTGGCGAGTCGTCA
>CEUX01104691.1_pt1 | contig 55630 bp, 57 predicted proteins | sample 531361 | NCBI WGS metagenome assembly CEUX01 (sample SAMEA2622736, study PRJEB7988) | marine metagenome | isolation source: saline water (ENVO:00002010), including
GAATAGGTAACCTACCTTTAGTTAAAGGAGGAAAACCTCCTAAGATAGGTTCTAAATTCTTTGAAATGACTACAGAACAACAACAAGAAAGAATTGTTAAAGGTATGGCTGCCTCTTTATTTATGGGACTTCCAGCTACTATGCAAGGAGCTACTACAGCTGAGCAAGTATATGAATATGTATTAGGTGCATATTTTGGTATGAAAGAAATGCCAGCTGAATTGAGAAGGCGTGATAGATTTATAGTTAAAATGTTTGCTGATAAAAAGAATCCTACTAAAGTTCCTGAATTAACAGAAGGATTTAATGATTTAAGTGTAAAAACACAAGGAATGATTAAAGAAGAGGCTGGTAGAATTTGGGATGAACAAGGAAAGGTGTTATCAAAACTTGCTGGAGAATTCTTAGGTATCGGTGTGAATGTCCCCTCTGAATCAGCTACTGTTAAGGTTGTTGAGACTCCTCTTCCCAAAACAGATAGAGAAACTTCTATACTTAGAGCTACTGAAAAAGGAATTGAACCTACAAAAGAAGATTGGAAAAAGTTTTCAGAAGAGGAGAAGATTTATTATTCTAATACAATAGACAAGTCTCCACTAGAAGGTTGGTATACTAAGTATCAATTAAACGAATTTAATAAAGTAGAGTTGCAAGCAATTGCTGAAAGATTAGATGTAAAAAATTATAAAGATATGAATGAAGAAATGCTTAAGGCTAACATTATGTATAAACAGCCTAAAAGCACTTTAGAAGTAGTCAGTAGGCTTAAATTAAACTTAGAAGAAGATGATGTGTTTGTTGAGGCTGATGATGTGGGAGTTTACACATCTGGAGGTAAACTACCTGGAAGTAAGTTAGTTAATTGGGTTAGAAGAAATATGAAGAAAGAGCTTGAGGGTTTAACACCTGAAGAAAGTGAATCTAAAATTATAGATATATCTAGATTTATTGGAGAGAAAGCTCAAGAACGTATGACTGAGAAAGAAATAGTAGATGCGGACGCCCTTGCTACAGATTTGCAGAATGAGTATAGAAGAGCTTTAAGACCTGAGGCACTTGGTGAATTAAGACAGTTGGTTTCTAGAGCTAATTATGCTAAACAAATCCCCCACATGTCAGTGAGATTCAAAAATACGGAAGAAGGGACTACGCCTGTAGTAGAGTTTCTTGCCACTAAAGGGCATCCAATAACTGCTACAGGTGAGTCTAAAATACAAAGAGAACCAGGTAAGTTATGGAATGATGTTTGGAATTTAATGACAGGAGAAGAAGGTAAGTCTCCTTTCATGGTATTAGACCACGTAATAGAACCAGGTAAAAGATATTTTGATACATGGAGTTTATTTAGATATAAAGAGAAGTTAGACAAAGACCCAGAATCAGATGTCAGGTATAATAGTTTTATGTTTAATGTTATGAAATCTATGCATACATTGAAAAGAAACGGCAAAGAAGAAGCTTATTATTATATGGGTGGTGCAGGAGATAAAGAGAAAGCTTTCTTTTTTAGATACCATCCTCAAATGAATACAGGTATTCAGTTGCCTAAAATATTAGATGCATTAGGAGATATAGGAACTAGACCTTTATACAGACAATCTTTAGATGCCTATATAAATAAATATACTGATAATAGATTTTTAAATCACGCAACTAAAACTAAACCTGTTAGTGTTAAAAGAAGAGAATTAGATTCATTCCTACTTACTGAAGAAGGCAAACAAATGAAGGAGATGCATGACAAAGCTATCGTTTCAAACTTCCTATGGGAAATGTCTCTCAATTACGGAACCGTGCCAGTTAAAGAAGCAGAACTTACAGACCTTATCAGACATCAGGTTAAATATTCGCAAATTCAAAATGCAAAAGGCTATAATAAAAGAGCTCAAATAACTATGAATAGTGGTTATAGAGGTGATGGCAAATATATATCAGAACTTAGAGATGCTGAAGGCAATACTTTAGTCAAAGATTTTGACCCTGTTACTGGTTATAAATTCATTATAGTTCCAGATGCTAAAAAAGGATTTAGAGTTGACTCAGATGCAGCTAGAAAATATATAGAGCATATGGATGGAGCTGCTATATTAAGAGATGATGCTATGATAGCAGAAAACATGGACTCTGGTATGCCAGAACCTCATAAGCAAGGTCAAAGTAAATCTTTTATAGTTTCACCAGATGCTAAAAGAGGAGCAGTGTTGGGTAAATATATGTTCCATGCAGCTGGAGAGTCATTGTCTGAAGCTATGAGGAAAGAAGGCATACATGCTATTTTTCCAGAAAGTGCTTTAAAGCAAATTGGAGAAAGAAAGATTGAAGATTATTCTTTTGACCATAAATCAAGAACTATGAAGTTTAATAAGGATAATATATATAATCTACCAGCAGAACATATTTATAGAGTCTACTCAGAAAAACAAGATAGGCACTACTTAGATTCACAACTGTTCCCAAGCCAAGGTTTATCTAATCTAGTTACAGGAGTGTTGGATGGTAAGATAAGTAATACTGAGATAAAAGATATGGTAGACGGCTTGATAGTTGAAAACTTTCAAGGCTCTACTAAAGCTAATGAAACAGTAACTGAATTATTTAGAAATCCTAAAAGTGATATAGCTTTAACAGAATTCTTAAGAGAAATAGATAACGTAGGAGTAAAACAATTACTTGATATATTACAAACTAGAGGCTTTGAAAGTATAGCAGGTAAAGTTTACAATCATTTAATGAGAGTTAATGATAGAATAGTAGAAGAACTAGTAACATCTGGAGAGATAGACCATAGGGATGCTGAAAATGCTCAAAGAGCTAATAGAGACTTTGAAAACTTAGTTGATAGATTAAAGATTATTTCAGAAGAATTAAGCACTGAATATAAGAAGGCTGGTGTAGACTACCCTGTATTACTTACTCATATGCATAAATTTACTAACCCTTATAGAATGACTGTTCTTAAAAACTATATAGTCCATAGGGCAACTAGACCAAAGATTAATAATTCAATAGCAGCTAGAATGAGACCTTATGATAAGTCTATGCAACAAACTATAAATGATGGTAAAGGACTAGAAGAAGGTAAGTTCTATTTAGATGAAGGATTTAGAGAAGCTAAGATATTTACAAATCTAGTAGATACAGGTGGTAGAGAATATATTACATTAGGAGAATTGTGGGATAGAAGAGCTCAGATGCAAGCTAATAAACTAGATATAGGTCCTGAGTTTAGAGATATATTTAGAAGCTTAGGTATAAGAGTTCCTATGGATTCAATGTCTGGAGCTAGAGCTATGGAATTCGGAGGATTTACAAGACGTAAGGGTTATGGAGTCTTATTACATCCAAGAGTTATGAGAGCCTTAGGTGGTGCAGATTTAGATGGTGATAAAGCTATGATTTTCTTTGGAGGTAGAAGCGAAGATGGTCAAGGCGGAGGAATGAAACAAAACTGGATAGACTTGTATGAAAGAAATCAATGGGAATTCACTAGATATGTACATAAAGATGATGTGAATAAAAAGAACCCTAGAACTATTAGTAAAGCAAGGTATGCTAAGATGAATAATTTAAATGAAAAAGCTAAATACCTAGCTTATACTATGGATAATAAGAATGAAAGAATACCTTATGGAAAACATAAAGGCAAAACTCCTAGGGAAATATTAGCATACACACAATATGGGGATATTAGTAAAGATTTTATTGATTCTCCTTTAGGAAAATATAGCCCATTTTTAAGGACTCAAATGTCAGAGGCTGCTTCTATGGGAAGAATGAAGCTAGGTAGTGCTGTTATAGCTAAGAAAGTTATACAAGGAGCTCATTCTTCTGTTATGGCTATGGACAATCAAACCTATAGAACTATACAAGATATATATGTACCTAAGATAGGTAATGTAGAAGTGGAAACATTCCTTAAAGCTAATGACAATCCTAAGAATACATTGTTACATAGAATGATGTCTCAAACAGGTATTGCTCTAGGTTCTGACCCTATGGATGAAATAGGTTTAAGGGATAGAGAGACATTTTTTAACGAAATGTATGACCCTATCTTTAAATTAGGTATGAAAAAAATATGGATTAATGGTAAGGAAGTTAAGGATAACGATACTTTTATGATTAATAAAACTATGGGCAATCCTAACGGAGAGCCTATAACTGGAAGAGCTATAAAGGATAAGTATTTAAGGTCTAGCATATACTACAATAAGCTTAAAAAAGGTGGTATAATAAAAGACTTCTATGATACAAATAACGCGTTATTCGGGAGAAATTGGCTGGAAGGTAGAAAGCATACCTATGGAGAAATCAAGCGAAAATTAGGTGTTTTAGGACGTTTTGATGAGAATACCTCTAATAGCGTGCTTCCTAAAGTAGCAAAACTACTATATAAAATGGATTGGAATGACAGAATTTTAAATAGATTAGATGATAAGGGAGTTAGTAAAGTTTATAATCAATTTTACAAGAACTTAGACAAGCTAGATTGGTTGAAAAAGATTATGCATAGAAGTAGTTTTGCTGTAAAACCTGACTCTAGATTGACAGAGGTTCTAAATGCTGGCTTATGGAAAGAAGGTGTTGTTGATAAACTTATATATGCTAAAGACAAAGACGGTAAGTATACAGAGTTTAAACGTGTTATGAGCCCATTAATTAATAGATGGACAGAAGATGGTAAATGGTTAGATGCTGGTAAATACTTTGAAATATTTGACCCTGTTACGAGAGAGAGAGTTAAGTTTACCTTTGAACAATTAGCTGATGAAGAACCTTTTATAAGAAGGTCTATTAGAAATAAAACTGGCTTAAGTATTAAAGATTATAAGAGAAAGTTAATTAGAGATTTAGTTAACATGGAAGAAGGTATGATTATACAAGACCTTACTGATATGGTTGCTGCTAACAGGATTGCAAAGCTAGCCTCAGGATTATCTCAGGCTGATGCAGAATATGTTATCAATAGAGCTAATATGATTAAGATGAAATACCAACATATAGGTAAGGAAAATAGAAAACGAGAAGTCAGGAATAACGAAGAAGAAGGCACAGATGTATTAGAAATTTTAAACAGAGGTGATAAAGTATCTAGTGAACAAACTGCAGGTGAGATGGATGCTGAGATTAGAGTTTTTAAACATAACTTATCTGGAAGTAAAGAAGATGTTGCAACTATGAAGCAATTATTTGATACATTCTTTTTAGGCTCTTTGCATAGAGGAGCTCCTGAACTAGCTAAAGCAAACTTAGAAAACATTAAGAAATCTAATATCCCTATTACACCTGAAATAATGAGCCAAATAGAAGCACAAAAGGAAACTGCTACTACTTCTCTATTAAAAATAGGTTACGGCTCTAGAGCTATTGGGAAGGAATCTATTAAAGGATTTATTCGCGAAATGAACATACTCTTTAATAAAACATTAGATATTCCAACCCCTAGGGAGATAGCTGAAAAACAAAGAGTAGCTACTTCAGAAGAACCACAAGTTGTTGAGGGAGTTAAGATTGATTTAAATGAAGCTAAAGACCCATTCCAGGGGATTAGAGGTTTAGCCAATATAAATGAAACTTATAAAGATTTAAAGCCAGAAGTTAAAAAGGAATATGATAAACTAGAAGAAAACTTATCTTGGTATCATAGTAGTGTAGGTAGAAATCTTAATGAACTAACTAGAGGACTCCTTAGAAAAGATTTAGATGCTATGAACCTAGAAGATTGGAAGAATTTTAATAGATTTTTTAAAGATTTAAGGACTGAAACTACTTGGGATAGGATGATGCATTGGTTTAAAGGAACTAATTTCGTTCAAGGCTCTCCTTGGATTAGAAAAAGATTTTATCACCTATTTCCTGAGTCTGTTAATAGACAATTAATGAAGCATGACTTTATGAATTTAGAAAAGAAAGGTGCTTTTCTTACTAAAGAAGGTCAATGGATGACAGGTAAAGTTATGTACCCTACTCATCAAGTTGAAAAACTTGTTAATATTTGGAGTGAAGTTAGTTTACAATCTTCTAATTTAACTGAAACTTATATAAATGATTTTAAAAGTAGTGTTGCTAATATAGTAGAATCTATTGAAGAGGGTACTCCTCTATGGAGAATGATGGTTAGAAAACGAGAGTTATTAGTTGCTGATTGGATTAAAAGAGAAGTATTGCCTAAAGAAACTGACCCTGCAAGAAGAACACAGCTTGGCTTACAAATGAAGAATTATATAGATGCTTACAATAAAGAAGTTGAAAACTCTAAATGGAATACATTGCAAGATAAAGAGTTTCAATTTACATATAAAGATGATAAAGGTGATACTCGTATAAGACGAATGACTGGTCGTGAAGCATTAGATGTTCTTGATAAAAAAATGACTGCTCAGGCAGAAACTATGCATAAATGGTTAGTAGGAACTCCTGAATTTCAAGAAAAATTTATATTAAAAGATAAAAAAGGACAACCTTTATACCACGGAACTGGTGATAAGATTAAAGGCAATGAGCGTATGGATATTGATGCCTTTGTTAAATGGGCTGGTGACAAGATTAAAGCAAGTCAGTCTATTCCTATGGAATTAGGACAAGATGTTTTAAGAAAACTATCTAGAGAAGTTATGTATAGAATGGAAGAAAACCCGGCATTCAAAAAAAAGATTTCTGAATGGAAGATTTTTAATACTAAATCATTTCCTTTTGAAGCATACTTCCCTCATATCAGTTATGATAGAGTAAAGGTTGACGAGGCTCTTAAAAAAGAAACTGAAAGAGTGATGAATGTACCAGAAGAGCTTATGGATGCTAAGAAGAAAGACATAGAAATTCAAAAGCTTACTATGAGACATAAACATCTAACTGGAGAATGGATGTTTAGAGATGTAGAAGATTGGAATTATTATGATAAAGCTAATGATGCTCTTAAGCGAATAGGTGAAAAGTCTGAAGCAGCTCAGGAAAACATAAGATATTTTGATTACAATCAAAGAACAGGGGCTATGTTCTCCAGAGATGTTCATTTACCTGGGTGGAGTGTTGAGCCTAGAGTTATAGATACTTATATAAGAAATCAAGTAGGTACATTCCATAGACAGTTAGGACAGATATTATCAAGGATTTCTATTGAAAATTTTCAAAGAACAAGAAGAGGCACCTATGGTGAGGAACTTACTGATGCTTGGATGAACTTTTTTAAACTTCAAATACAAAACTCTAGTGGATACCCAGCAAAAATACCTTCATATATGTTAGAAAATCCTAATATGAATTTAGAAGGAACTCCTTTTGCTTGGTGGGCTGATAATAATGTTAGACTAAAGATTAATAAAATAATGGGTAAGCTTGGTTTAGTTGACAAGAAGCTACCAAAAGAATTACAAGGATTAAGCCTGCAAGATATTAAAAACCTATCTAATCTAGAAGCAAAGTATGAAATGGCTGCTTTATTAGCACATCCAAAGACTATGTTTGCTAACATCTATGGAGGAACTTCCCTCACTATATCCTCTGTAGGCTTAAACAATTGGAAACGAGGAAGAGACATTAAATGGTTGAAATCTAATATTAACCCTGGAAAAGACCATTTAGGTAATGAGTGGAACAATAGAGAAGATATAGGCAAATATACTACTAGTTTAGGTATTATACCAGAGATGATTCAGTATGAATTAGGATTAAATCCAAACTTAAGAACTGCTAATTTTAGAAAGTTTACTGGAGATGTTGTTAGTAAACTTAAAAAAGACCCTGAAATGAGTGATAAAACTTTACGACAAATTTCAAGAGAACATGGTATTAGTGATACCTTCTTTGATAAAGCTTCTTGGTTTATGAGAAAGTCTGAAAGAATACTTAGAAGAGATGCTTATATGGCTCATATGGTACAAGCATGGGAGAGTTTTGGAGGACAATTACCTTACAATCACCCTATTATAATAGAGATGGCTAAAAAAGGTGTTAAAGCTACTCAATTCCTATATAACGCTCCTAATAGGCCTATGTTCGCACAAACAGCTCTAGGTAAGGTAATGACTAGGTTTCAGCTTTGGTCGTGGAATTCAGTGCGTTTTCGTAACGATGTGATAAGACAGGCTAATATATACGGTTTTAGACAAGGTACTGAAGAATTTGAAAGATTTAAAAGAACAGCTCAAATAGACTTGTTTATGCTAGGTTTATCTAGTGTCTTTGCATACTCTTTATTTGAGGCAGCTTTACCAGCTCCTTGGAACTGGTTTCAAGATACAGCTGATTGGATATTTGGAGATGAGAAAGAAAGAGATAGAGCATTCTTTGGTTCATGGCCTACTGCTGTAGCTCCATTACAGGTAGTTACACCACCTATATTAAGAATGGCTCCACCTACATTCAGAGCTTTTATTGACCAAGATTTTACTAAATTAACTGATTATTATATTTGGACTATGTTTCCATTTGGAAGAATGGCTAGAGATGTAGCAGGACCTCAAAATATAATAGAAAATCCAATACGAAGTGTTGAGAAACTTACAGGGTTACCTTATTTACAATTCCATAAAGTGAGGCAAGAGCACACTGATAAGGAACAAACTAGAACTAAAGGTGTTTTTAGGTGGTAGGGTTTTCGAAGTGCTCTATAAACCGAGTAATAACGCTATCATTACAACATTCTTCATGAACTATTATATAATCCATTTCATAAAAATCTCCAAAACCTATAGCTATTCTAAGGGTTCTGGCATTTTCTCCTACTAAGTCTTTACAGACAAAGCAATTATTAAACTTATGTTGTTGTTGTTGTCCAGGGGTTGTAGTCATCATCTTCCTCTTCTTTAACTTCTGTCATAGCCCATAACAGTAATAAATATACTATAGCATCTGTTATTCTTCCGCTTACATCTTCCCTTTGAGATTTATGTCCATCTATGTACGAACTTATTCCATCGATATGTTTTAATAGATAAGTCATTAAAACCTTCTCCCTGGGAAGCTTTAAACAGGACGCTACTCTGTCAAAATTTGCAAAGATATTATCTTCTTCTCTTGCGTATTCTTTTTGTCCAGCATCTCTGGTCTTCTTTATCTCATCCCAGAAAGCCTCTACTTTCTTACTATATTCTTTTCTTTTCACTAATACCACTCCTTTTCTGCCATATAACCTGCCCAAATCCACACTATAATAGTTAAAATAACAGATATACCTCCTGATATTAGAACTCTATACCAAAAATTTAAACCTTCTGTCATGATATATAGCATACTAGGTAACGCAAACCACAACACAATTACAGATTTTTCTATAATATTAGTGTCTTCTAAGAACATTTCCCACCAAGTTTTTCTAGGTAATCTACTTTTTTTCATCTTTTATACTCTCTTTAGTAGCATTCTCAATGATTAGCGTCATCCACTTGTTAAACTTCTCTGTATCTTCATTGAACTTAACGTACATTTGTAACACATTTTCGTTAGCATATTGCATCTGCTCTAACATTGCTACCCTTTGTAATAAATGATTTAAGACGTCATCTCTTTGCTTATTAGTTAGTTTTTTAGTTTTCAAAGCCACTCCTTTTCCATTAACTCTATCATCCTTTTAAAGCAGGAATCAGCGAGAGACTGAGTTATCTCTCCTCCAAACTCACTCTTCTCGCCAATGTTATTCTTATAAAAATTATACATTTGAAAATAATATTTAATAACATCATTCCTACTTTTTAACTCTTTAGTGTATTTGGCCATCGTCAAATACGCCCTCCTTCATCATTGCTTTAGATTTCTTTGTTCCAAATTCTTCTTTGTAAACACAAACTCTACAAATGATTAACATTGGAGGTGTATAATCAGATACAAACTGTGTAGCTCTCCGTCTATACTTTTTAGTATACGAAGACTTTCCACACATCTCACACTTAAAGTTTTCTTTTCCTAAGTACTGTACCAGTCTTTGCATTAGTCTCAGTCCTCCCCGTTATTGAGTAGACATATTTGTCTATCCCATTCCTCATCGGGAACACCATAGCCTGACTCTAATTCCATTCTTATACGGCTTTTCTTTATTGCATCCATTCTATCGCTGGTGCTAGTAGGCGTATAGGCCCATTCTTTTTCCGTCATTGAAGTACTTAGAGTATCTACTGAAGCTAGCTGTCTAAATTCTTTCGAATCAAAGCCAGCGTTGTCTTCAAAGTAGATAGCTAAAGCATTTACTGTTTCAGTAGCATTAGTACATGAGATAATCCGAGCTATATCTTTTATTTTTTTATGTTCCATACTCTCCTTAATAAAAAAGGACGACACTACCAAGCACCGTCCTTTTTATTTAACTCCTCTAAGTTTCTTAAAGCAGTTTCTAAGTGTTGAGTTAATCCGGGTGTACCTTCGAGTATACTTTCAAGCAATAAATCTAAAGCTGTTAACTTTATATCTAAGGCTTCGTATTTGGAAACTCTCTTAGATGCATTTTCAAGAAGTTGACTATTTGTCTCCTTCTTTTCCTGTATCTTCTTTCTTAGTTTCTCCAGGTTCAGTGCTTTCATTAGAGCCCTCCTTTTGAGGTGGTTTAAAATCCATGTGTCTCCACTTTTCTAAAGTATTTACATACATTATTAGAGCGTTAACAGCATTTTCAACGGAATCTAACCGCTCTTCTGTTGTAGCTTTCTTTACCTCAGGTTTCTTTGCTTCTGTCATTTTACGATAATCTCCATGTTTAATCGTACCAGAATATACGTCAATATACTCTGGTACGCAACTTTTATTTTACAGATTCTCTTCCTCTCGAAGAGAAAAAGTTTTATCTATCATAGCTTTTTCTTTTGGATAAGGCTTACCTTTAGCTGTGCTCTTATACCAATTCCATAGTTTAACGCAAGCATCTACCTCATCAGGACAAAATTTAAATGTCTTAACTATAGGTTCTACTTTGCTTATCCAAGAGTCTTTTAAATACATTCCTTGTACATGTTTAATAGGATAATCAGGAAATATCTTATCCCAAAGTATCTTATACATGCTACATTGAAGTTCATGGCTTTTGTAATGCGCCCCTGTCTTGTAGTCGATTAGACGTAAAATACCATCTTGTTCTATTACCAAGTCAGGAGTACCAGAGAAGGCTACATCTTTATGCCACAACTTAAGTTCTGTAGCTACTATATTGTATGGACTTTCAAGTTCATGCCATTTCATAAACGACATTAACCTTTTCCATACTTTGTTTTTATATTCACATTTTTCTAAATCTACTGGAAAACCACCTAACATAGTTTCAATAGAATCGTGAACAATATTACCTACAGCAGCTGCTTCATCTCTTGTTGCACAAGCTTCTTTATATGAAGGATGATTACCTAGCCATTCATCATATCCAGGGCCTTTGTTTAAAGTTTGACCAATTACAGTTGTAACAGAGGGTTTCCATAGAGCTCTATGCTCAACAGAATACCATCTACTATCATCATCAAACCTTTTTATAGATTGTTTTTTATACTCTTTTATTGCTTCTGTTATTGTCATCATTGCTCCTTTTGCATGGAGGACAGTTTCCTCTTCTCATACCATAAGTAGGAAAGTCCTCATAATATTCTAATTTCATATTTCTTCCTGGTATAGGTCTGTCCCAAACTCTGTTGCATGATTTACATAGCCGAGGTGAAAAACTTGAACTAAATTCCTTGTTCTCAGACTTACTTTTCTTATTAGCCTCAATAGATTCTTGATATCTGTCTTTGACTGCAGCTGGTCCTAAGAACCACTCCCAAAATTCATCTTTAGGTGCGTGGTATTTACGTTTCTTTTTTTCGTACTTTTCTTTATCCATAACCTTAAATTCTCCGTATCTAGTTTCCTGGTATTCTATTAATTTTTGATAAGTGTTCATTTGAATACCTCCTTAGTAGCTAATTTTCTTAATACGTAATCTCTTACGTGCTTATCTTTTCTTTTTAAATAGTGTAAGATGCTTTTAAATTCTTCATGTGTCAAAGGGCCTTTTTTAACATTACATGATTTACATATAATTTGTAGATTATTTATTGTTGAATCCCCGCCATGAGAAATTGGCATTACATGGTCACAAACCATGTTATCCACTAAAAGCCTTTTCTTACAATATTTACATTTCCTAGCATAAGCCGAGTATAACATTTCCCTGATTTCAGCTAAGGTGCAGGAGAAGGTAACTTCATAGTCACGACTTCTCCTTTTCAAAGAAGAACGAAGAGAAGATGATTTCTTCATTAATCTGTGAAACACCTTTTTGCTGTGCGTTCCATGAAACCGCTTAAGCTTAGGCATAAATTTATGTTCCCAAGCATTTTTCATTTACGCAGATGGACTACTAGTTAATTTGTAAGATGCGAAATACTGACCATGTCTCTTACGCATAGTTGTTTCTATAGTATATCCAGCTTGTCTCCAATTATGGATATTAGCTGATAATCTATAGATGCCGAATTTCTTTAATGCTGAACGTCCTGTAACTGCATTGCCGTTCATCATCCAAGATAGTAGTTTTTGAGCCCTACTTTTTCTTCTAGGAGTATAACTCCTTGTTGACGTACCTTCCATTATTCGTCTCTCCATTCTAGGGATGTGTATGTTGCGAGCTTCCATATACCTACCGATACTGCAACGCTTGAATAGCTTGCAGATATAGCTAATGAAAATATACTAAATAGAGTTATCCCAATTGCTCCATTTACTAACTCGATGTCTAAAAACCAACCCATAGGTTTTTTCATTTATACTCTCCTTAATCTGAATGAAGGAGTCCATTCGACATCACATTCGAATAACTCCCCATCAGTGTTTTTGAACATTTCAATACGTTTTTTATCCGTATTAGCTTGTCCATTTATTCCGATTACTTTTCTACTGGCGTTTTCAATAGCGCCAGAGCCTTTGCCAGAATATAAATCAAGAACTTCATTCTTGCTATATTCACGACTAACTTGGGAGATTTGTATTATAATGATATCCATATTAACAGCAAGATTAGAAAGGTTGTGAGAGATAAATTTAACTTTTTCATACTCACCTCTATATTCTCTTGGTGTTTCTACTAAATCAATATAATCTATTATAACAACCGAGGGTTGAAGTTCCTTTATTTTCTCTTTTATTTGATTAATAGAAGGAACTACTGTTTGTACACCTAAATGCCCTAATAGATGTTTATGCTCATTATATACTTCCTTGTAATTAGCATTAACTTCTTTCTTAGTTAAACCAGAGACAATCTGAAGATGCCTTCTGTGCATATACCAAGCTGATAATTCTAAAGATAAGAATAACGTAGGTATTTGCCAATCTTTAACTATTTTATTATGAGCAAAATCGTGCCCTAGAACTATATTTTGAGCTAACGTTGTCTTGTTTGACCCTGTTGGCCCGAATATAGTAACAAGTTCTCCAGGAAATATTATGCATTCTTTATCTTCTTCTAATCCAAACATCTTAGATAAATCATAAGAGCGTCCACTAAAGTCAGCTGTTAATCTATCATCTAAGTCTTGTTGCATATCTTTAGCATTCATAACATCTATTAGATAATCTTTATGCTTAAAATGTATACAACGTGTTTGGCACCTAGCCTTAAGATATTCATCATTACATGAATAACGATAGTTTCCATTATAAGCACTCTCTGTAAGAGTAGTTATATGTTGTTCATCTAAACTATTATTATTCCAATGATTTAATACTACCTTTGCATAACTACTAGGTATTCCATTTCTTTTCAGGTGACTAGCTATCCTTAAAGCTTTATTATGCCTAGAGCCTTCTGTAGGCCCTTCTCTTAATAAACTTTGTACACATGGTACTACTTTTGATGGCTCAGTTACAGATTTAAAACTTACAATCCTTTCAGGATTTTTGTTTATAAACTCCTCTAACTCTCCATCTCCTACTAATTCATGATAAGGATATTCTAATCTAGGTTCTTTAGCAAGTTCCATTATTTCTTCAGGTTTTAGCCTATGTACCTCATCAGAAGTCAAGGGAATCTTAAATAGATTAGTTTTCTGATTAATGGTATGCTGTAACCTATATATACCTGACCGAGAATAGATACTACAATCTATGTCAGGAAATAAGTCTTGCATTGTATACTTAACAGTAACAGGCAAGTCTTTACTAGGTTCGAAGTTGAAAACACTATTTGATAACAATATATGATAGCCAGAGCCAGAGAAGAATGCTTGAAAATGTTCATCGCCTAATCCTTGCTCTCCTATTTCATATATTAATGCACGGACTCTATTTAATGTCTGAACATCACTATTGTCTTTCTTGTCTATATCTATTAATATTTTATCAATATAACGAGTACCAAAATAATTGGCTATAGAGCCTTTTTTATTAGAGTATTCTATTGCGTCATTATCATATAGATACATAGAACGATATAATGGTTCATTAGTATTAATATGTGAGCCCAGTTCTGTTTTTACTATCAGCAGCCCTCTGTTACGAGGGCTACCTTTAGCTATTTCCACATAGTGCATTATAGGTTTTCAGCTCCACTTCCTGCAAGTGATACTTGCTTAGTAGGAGTGTCACTCCATTCCTTAATGTAACCTTGTGTTTTCATCCAGTCTACATGGGATTGCAGTTCCTCTTTCCCTTTCGTATCGTTAGGGAATATTCTATAATGAACTTCTGTATAAGCTTTGTTGCCAGGTTTTCTGGGAGCCTTTTTGTAAACGTATCCTACATGGTCGAACTTAGGGTCCATTATAGGATTGCCAGTTACAAATCTTTCATTACAATAACTTGCAATGTCTTTGATTTCTTCTCCAGCATCAGTTTCCCATTTACCTTGTGCATTAATTCCAGCTTTACAGCCAATTGCATCAAAGAATTTATAGAGTCTGTTTAAGACAGAGCCTCCAGTGATATTTCCACTAGAGTCTTTTTCTAGAGAGCCTTTGATTTCAATATTTCTATCATAATCACTGCCTTCTACTTTAACTGTTACTGATAAATACATATCAGCCCAGTCGTATTCACCAGACCTGTCTTTGAATTCCCATATACAGATGGGCAGAGTTCCGAGAAATTTACTAGTACCGTTTCCGCTACTTTGTGGTGGCTTTATTAGTGCCATCTTTACCTCCTTCTTTTTTATAGATATTGCTCCAATCGAATGGAACTATCTTACCTTTAAGATGAGGACATCTACTGCCAGCTTCTAAAGCGTCTTTAGATTTAAAAGATACCATTAAGTTATCTTCATCGTCTCTATGTACGTAACCTACGGCATCACACATAGCCATAATCATATTCTTTAACTTACCAGTTATATCCAATGATTCTGGTTCAATCGCTTGACTATTGTCAATAGCAGCTGCTGTCTTCCTATGTCCTATTATAATTATATTAGGACAAAGACTTTGTAGCTTTTTAATGTTATTAATAACTTTAGTTCGAACTATGCCGAATCCTTTGCCAAATGGCAGGTCCGCTATTGCATCTACTTGAAATTCTTGCATTACGGACTGTTCTGTCCATTCTACAATCTTATCAATAGTGTCTAATGCGAAGTATTTATATTCGTGTCCAGCACTAGCTTCTTTGTAAAGCTCTAATAACTCTTCCTTACTGTTAATCTGTTCGATGTAACCTTCTACCATACGAGACCCATTTTCAGTATCGATGATTAAACAATCATCTAAACTACTTAGCATAGTAGTTTTCCCTACCTTAGGAGCCCCGTATAGTAATAATATCGAAGGGTTAACAGAAAGTGCTTTTCTTTTGACTTTCTTAAGCGCCATATTTTACCTCATTTAAGTGAATTAATATACGACTTTTACTGCTTAGATGCAACAACTAATGATGGAAAGTTAAAGAAAATTTCTTTTTTTACATCTTTTTTAGTTACTGCCTTCGTCACAGTGTTAGCAATTATACTACCACTCATATTTGAGCAATAGCTTGTTGCTTTTGCGTTGCATGGTTCAGGGTCACCTGATTCATCTGTATACCAGGTTTTCTTGTACTGTGCAACAGTTGGAGATAAGAAAGCGTATTGTTGATAATGCTCTGAGCCCATTCTCCCATCAATTAATAGGTATGGTTTAGGCCCGTTTTTTATAACATTCTCGACTGCCTCCAGGCGGGACGTCATATTATCGAAACCTAGGATAACAATATCCTTCTCAGAATACATCGATAACCTTTCGAATTTATCATCAACAGCTCTTACTTCAGCAAATTCATTTATATCTAATAAGTGTTTTTGCAAAGCAGTTACTTTCTTATCTCCAATATCTTTCATTACATAATGAGATACTCCAACATTTTCTATTTCAACTGTGTCAAAATCATACAAAAAGAACATTTCTGCTCCCATTCTACACAGCTGGGTGGCTGCAGAGCTACCAATAGCTCCACAGCCTAGAATATGAAAGTTGTACTCAAACAAGTTGTCAACAATTTCGCTAAACCGCGTAGTTATCCTTGCCACGAGCACCTCCTTTCTCTGTTATAAAATCTCGAGTGTTCATTGTGTACATATCCGACTCTAATGCTTTCTTCTTAAACATCTTCACTCTAAAAGGATTGCCTTGATTTTTAAGATTTGCATTAGTACCTTCACAACAGGCCCTAAAGTTTTTATAATCTATCTCACCAGTTATTAATTTACCAGTAATATCATCTAAATAGTCATATAACATCATGTATAATGGGTTATTTGGTAACATTGGTTCAGTTAAATCAACCTCTGTTTCCCACGGGTCTAACCCAGGTAATGATGTTTGCTGAGCATTACAGTATTCCCAGCCTGAGCCTTGAGGACTCCAACGTCTTATTCCTCTAGGATTTGCTGATACTACAGTTCTTTCTGAGCATAGTTTTTCACATTCCTTCTCTATATATTTAGGGATAGGCTCTATAAGAGCTTTATCTAATATTAATAAAGGAACATTTTCTTCATGCTCAAACGGTTTAAACCATTGGACTCTAAGTTTATAATCTTGAAATAGATTAATAACTAAAGAAACACTAAAGTCAGGTGTTTTATTATCCATAATAGTTTTATCGTCAGTTCCGCTCCAAAATGCGCCCATTTTATGATGTGAATGCCACCATAAATGGCGAATGTTTTTGCCAAACTTATCTGACATTTTACTATAATGGACAGCTAAAGCTTCAGCTGTCAATATAGTATTACCACCAGATATTTCTTGCTCGAGTATTACAGGATGATGCATCTGATACATATCAGTATCATCATATTTGATAGGAGACAAAACCATCATGCCACCAATCTCATTTCCTCCATTTTCATAAGCATATCTAGCGTACATTTGAACTTTCAACCAGTCTTTCCGAGTGATTAAGAATTTATAATCTATATTTTTTTCTTTATTCACTTGTACTCCTTTCTAGGTTAGCTTCATATATACTTTTATATGTAGCAGTGATGTGTGTTCTAGCTTCCACTGATAGTGCTCTATATTCACCAATATATGCTCCTATTCTATCAGTCATATCTAAGATTCCTAGTCCTGCTCTGTCCAAGTCTTCTCTTGTTATTATACATCCATGTTTATATTTACAATATTGATAATATTCTAATTCCATATTATAACAAACATCTTTATATCCATCCAATGATGTATCATCTTCCCATTTAACTTTATTTGAGAAGAATGGATACACGTCTTCTTGATAATTAACAAAGTGTATTCCGAAGATAAATACTTCTTGCATTTCTTCCCAGAAATTTAGAGCTTTTTCTCTTTGCTCTGCTTCTTCTGGATTAAGATATTCAGAGTATACAGTACATCTATCTGTAAGAGTGCAATCATTACAATGATTTTCTCTCATTTCTTCAGGGCTTTCTTTATAATTATTATCATAAATCCTTTGACAAACGTTGAAATCTACGTTCATTCTATCGCCTATACTTGTTCCAACCCATTTCTTATTGAAACCAATAGTCGCTTGATTAATGCCATTCAAAGGACCTGTATCTCTCATATGAAAATTTTGAGCCCATTGATGTAGCACATCTTTGAATGTACTAAAATTCCTATTTAATAAAAGATTATACAAGCTTGTCTGAAGACTACCGAAGCATATATTACCAGCATTATAAGAGTTTCCGTGTCTTTGAACATAGGGATGTAACAATCCTTTTTTATAAGGTTTTATATCAGCACTATGTCTTATTTTATTAAAGTTTTGAAATCTACTTCTATCAAAATCTCTATATCTTATAGAAGTTCTTCCTCTTTGCTTTGTAGACAGTATAGCATTTAACCACCAATACAAATCTATTTCCCAAAACAAATTAATATCGCCAAATGGAAGAACGCCTACACATTCTTCTTCGCCACTTATTAATCTGAGATGAATATCTTCTAATGGGAATGCTATTATAATCTGAGGCATATTTATTCTAGGTGAGTAATAATATGATTCTCTACCAGTGCGTGAATATTGTAATATACCATTATCTCTCCAAGCACAGTCTAAATTAGCGTTATTTAGTTCTTCTTTAAACTCTTGAACAACCTCTAATGCTGCTTCATCATCTGAGTCAAGCGTAAAACCTTGGGCTCTAGCACTTAAAACATCATTTTCTATTCTAGTGAAGTCATCTCTGAAGTTTCCAACACGCCATCTATTATGCGAGTCATCTAATAACCTGGAAATAGTAGTTGCTTTATATTTATTCTTCAGACCATTTTGAGATTTCATTCTATCATGATGGTCTTTTACATTCTTAGCTGTACCAGGAGACCATCTCATTAGCCGAGTAATACCACAAGGTCCTTCTATTTGATAATTGTCAATAAATGACTGTATTCTATCAAGCAATTGAGTTTGTTCACCCATATACATAGTATCAGGCCTGAACGAATTAATTCTACGTAAAGTTTCAAGAGCTACGTTGAATTCTGCTTCATAAACGTCATTATTTCCTACATAATTGAGCTGATTTATCATATTTTATCCTCTCTGTCCACTATTTATTAATTACAAATCCCTATAACTACCCGTGGACACAGGTAGTTACAAGGATTATTAGCTAGTCCCTCCTAATTTAATTTATTCATCAGTTGGAGCTAGCTCTTCAATTACTTCAGGTACAGGTACAGGTTCAACAACTGGAGCCTCAGCTTTTGCTGGTTCTTCAGTTTCAGGTTGAGCCATTACTTGTACTGGAGCATCTGGTGTATTACAGCTATACATCCAGAACATAAGTCCAAATATACACGCTGTAGCCACGTAAGGCATCCATTTTTTCATACTTGATACCTCCTTTCTGTAGTCGTATAGTAAACGAATACTATATTATAAGCAAATGACCTAGACCAACTTATAACGATACTAATAAGGGAACCAGGGAAAGGAAGCCCACAAAACCTTATCTATCACGACTAAACATGGAAAGCCCTTATTTTACTTTAGAGCCTCCTGTTTTATTACCACCAACCACAGTGATTTTATCTCCTTCATTAATCTCTGTGTTATCATTTGCTAAAACAGAGTTAACTGATACTGTACCAGTTAAATTCATTTCAGTCTTTAACGCTGCTACATTAGCTGCGCTAGTAAACGCTTCTCTATGAGAAGAGTCTGTACCTTCAACGAATATTTCTATTTTAGTTTGTCCTGCTGTCGCAGTTTCACCGTCTGCCATTATAATGACTCCTTCTTGATAGCACTAATTAAAACAATATAAATCGCTATCATTATTTATATTGTCTTTGTAAAATCTAAATCTAAAGAGACACCATTACACGCAGGCTCTTGCGTACCTACAACAGTTGAGGTTACAGCAATGATGTCTCTTTGGGCAAATTATTTTCCTCGAGCCTTATTTATCATATCATCTATTATGCTTTGTTCAACGTGTTCCGCCCAGGTAACGCTGATAGCCTTAGGATATTTATAATACATCTTAAATAACTGTGGTTTAGTCATACTTTGAGCCTTAGACTTCTTAAAACCTAGATGTTTTACTACATAATCAACTAATTGCCATTTATACTTATAAGGACATTTAGTTCTTACTGGTTTACCATTATAATAATGCATTTTTGCCTTTCTATTAAATAATAGTTACACACACTATCACAAGTGTCCCTACCATGCCGCCACAGAGTGCATCTCTGTCCCTCACTACTATTTAATAAGTTAATTAATATTGTCTTGAAAGCGATGAGAGGCTGAAGGCTTGTTTCACTTCATTTAATGTGGAAGACAGTTAACCACAACCTCTCATATCCGAGTATTGAAACGAGTAATATTGCTATCTTCCTGACATATAATCATTATAGGCTTGTTCCTCATCTCGCCTATTCTTATAGTCAATGATAGCTTGTTTCAATTTATTATACATCATTTTAAGCCATTTCATAGGCTTATTAAACCTATCAATCGCCAGTTGCTGATATATTTGTTCATCAAAACAGTCATCACAATTGGAGGAGATATGATTATTATGACTGCATACATCATTTATCTGACGATTGTAGTAATGCTTTGATTTGCCTTTATATTTAACATTATTTTTAAATACTTCTTTAACTAAATCATTTGCAGTTCTACTATTTCTTAGTTGTTCAATGTTATTACATTCAGCAAATTCTTCCATCATATAAGACTCATCATTCTCGAGGGAGGGTGGTGGGTTCTTATATTCGCCTTCTCTTGCTTTCTGTAATTTCTCGAAATCAACGGCAGTGTCACCGATGCCAAGTCTTTTAAATAAATCAGAGTTTGCCTTACTATCTATCAGAGCCTGTCTTAGTTGACTTTCATTATTACATTTAACTGTCAACCATTCACCGATATCTTTATCTATAGGAACCGAGATATGAACAGGATATTTTATTCCACTATTTGCCATAGTTATTTCCTTTCTGCCTAAAAAGGCATTTATGTCCTTATCTATTAAAAAATATCATTATACAAGGCAGAACGATTAGTGATACATTAAACTGACTTAATCTAAGCCGTAATGTAGCCACTATCGTTCCATAAATACATCAAAATGCTCGTCATTTTAATTATACTTACTTAGCCTTAATTAAACTGTTATGTGTGCGATAACAATGAATTACTGCATTATTTAACAGTCTTAAAAAAAAGGGAACGACAGTCTGTAAAGACTGCCGTTTCCCTTAAACCTACGGTTTATGCTAACTTATAGTGCGCATTCAGTTGCTGGCATAGATGCCTTTGGAATGCGTACTGTGACATAAGTTAGATTAATCCCGTCTACTGTAACGTGTCTTAACACGCTAGCCTTTGTAGAGCCTTTTACTTTCTTGGCTACTACTTGGTAGACGCTATCTTCGTCCACTATCAGAGGACGTGCTTGTGGCTTATCGGTTAAGCCTCTTGAATTTTGCACAAAATCATAGTGTGACAAGAGTGCTTTACCGGTTATGCCACCGTCCTTATGTATGGAAGTGCTTTTCCATTCTTCTATGGATACTGTTCCTTCCATACATATATCAACAGAGTTGATATCTGATAGTTTCCCATTATGCTTACCATTAACTTGGATTGCTTTGGGATTTGTTAAATCTACTAAATCATTCCACTCACGTGTTTGATTACTGTAGATACGAACAAAGTTATTAAGGATTGAGAATACTTTCATTATATTACTCGCTTTCGTGCTAGATTTAGTTGATTTCCACAAATCTATGCTAACACTCATAACTTGTGGGCGTAGTAGCCTAACACTACGCATATTAACTAGGCTCTATTAAAGAGGGATAAAATTGAACTTCAATACTATCGCCCTTTAATGACGCCATAGGATGTCACAATTAGGTTTCAACCTAATTGGGGCACCATAGGGCTAAATTAAAGGGGGATGGTGTTGAATATATATCGGACACTCCCATTCTCGTTATATTTTTTAAGAATCCCTTTTTTTATGTTGTTTATTAAAGTAAATGGTGTATATTTAAATACTTACTGTCGTATATATCGAAGTACTTCTGGCTTACTTAGGTTTATTATGCGTATAAAAACGTTCGATTAAGCCTATATATTATTTTTTGAAAAAAAATTTGGAAAATAGGGTAAAAGGTTGTATATTATAGCACCAACAAGGAGATGATATGGCAATTAACACGTATAATACGGTAGAATCTGGCAATATATCGTTAGGTCAAGGTGGTTCAAACATAGTGACTGCAGGATATACGCCAACAAACGCTAAAATAGTAGCTATTTTCTGCTTAGAAGACTCTGATGTAAAGACTGAGGGGAATAATCAAGCTGATTTAGACGGTATAACCCTAACTAAGGGATGGACAATTATAGGTAGTTGGACCAGTATAACCGTTAATAGTGGTAAAGTAATAGCATATTTAGGCTAATATGAGTTTTAAACTAGGAAATACTCTTTCAGGGAACTTAAAGCCTGTTCTTCCTGATTATTCTTGGCAAACATTTCGTTCTGGGTTTACAACCCATTTAGAAGATGGTTCTCTTACTAACGCTAATACCTACGAAAGAACGCCAACTAGGCTTAAACTAAAGAATAGTCAACAAGATATAATCAATGGAGCCTCAGGGCCTTTAAATGAAAATTACTCAGTAACTTTTCCAGAACCTTCAACTGAACCTGGTTGGTTAAATGTAGGTATCTGGATAAGACTACATGGCAATTTGTCAGATTACAACAGTGGTACAGAAGGAGTTCTTTTTAATATAGGGGGTAATCCTTACTCTCCTTACAGTAATGGTTATTTTTCAGCTTCATTAGAACAAAACGGTGTTAATCCTCCTAAGTTAGCATTACATATGAAAGGCGTAGATGGTGATATAGCTACTATGTCAATGAATATGGATTGGTTTTCTAGTCCAGGAGCAGATGCAAGGTGGTTTTATATATTATGCGGATATAAGATGGGAGTAGCAAGAAGTGGGTATCCTGACCCCAATGAAGGGGCTATGAGGGTTAAAGTTGTAACTTTAAATGTATATGGGGATGCAGCGATATCAGAGTGGACTGCAACGTGTGACCCCGATATACCTATGGAATATTCAGGAGTTTACGCTGGTCATGAGAACTTGCATGATAATACTAGTACATGGCAAGTACCTGTTACTATTGGATGTGGTGACTGGGCATTAGATGACCCAGCTTATTCTTCAGCCTCTGCTTTAACTGATATGCAGATATTTCCTGAATTAGAGTGGAATAATTTCACAGTTTGGTTTGGTGCTGGTGCTGACTGGTCAGATACTTCTTTATTTGATATATGGTCAAGAGGCCCCATGAGAAGGACTGTCCATAGAGAAGACAAGCAATTAACTAATATATCTGCAAAAACTCCTATTAGAGGAGATAAAGGGCCTTATGATATACTTGGTAACTTAGTTAAATCTGAAATAAATGGAGATGCAGACGGTTATGAAGATAGATGGACGTATCCTACAGAAGCTTTTGGTCTTGGTGGCCCTAATGAGTGGAGTTTTAGTAATAAGTTTGGTACTTATACAGGAAGTTAAAAAAGGAAATAATGAGATGACAGAAAGAAATGATAACCCATTTGGTATAATAACAGACTTCCTTATGAAGCCTTTTGAGCTACAGGATGGGGATAATAGACAAGCAATTAATGAAGCTGCTTTTGGTGATGAATGGTACGACACTAAGCAGATGATTAAGAACCATGAAGGCAAGAGATTAGACGTATATGAGGATACTAAGGGACTACCAACAGTAGGATATGGCCATTTGGTTAATCCAGGAGACAGCCTTAGTGTAGGTGATTGGATTACAGAAGAACATGCAGACTCTTTGTTTAATGTAGACTGGGACCATCATTTAAGAGATGCTCAAGGATTAGTATCTGAGGATGCTTGGAATAATATGGCTCCTCATGCACAGTCAGCATTAATAGACTTAACTTATAATATGGGGCCTACTACTTTAAGGAATGAATTTCCTAGTATGTTACAAGGCTTTGAATCAGGGGATTATCAGTCCGCTGCAGACAATTTGCAATGGGTTGACCCTAATGACCACTCTAAAGGAAGAAGTGGTTACTGGACAGATGTTGGAAATAGAAGTCAAAGAATACATGATTTAATATTAGGGAACACAAGTGTCAATCAAATCAACCAAGGATATTAAGGATAAGCTAAGTTTTTTAATAGTTTTATGGATAATAGATAAAATAATAATGTTAGCGATGCTATTATGTACACGATAAGTATACATCATAAAGAAGATAAAGAACCTACTGCATATACCATCAGAACACAGAATGAAGCTGATGATGATAAGATAGATTATATCTATTGGAAAGAAGCGTCTGCAGGAGAGTATGCGCTATCAGATGATGGTTATGTGGCTAAAGTATTAAATAGAAAGACATATCCTGGAAATAGAGGGTTTGATAATATATATGTAAGGTTTCCATGGGGTTATACTTTTTATAATACTCAGTATCCTAGCAAGAAATTAAAGGTTAAAGGCAGGGTTAGCAATGGAACTATGTCTGGAAAGAAGTATCAAGATGTAAAAGCTAAAAGCAGAAATGGTAAGTATAGAACATTAGCTATGACCTTTGCTCAAGCTATGAATGCAGATTTAGCTATAGATATGGCCTTTGGTAGTGTTTCATGGGATGAGCGCAAAAGGTGGAGAAGAGTAACTAAAACGGAGAACTTTAAGAATATGTTAAAAGAAGAACTCGAACAATTGCTACATGATAGGGGTTTAACTGAAAAATACACTTTACAGTTATTAGAAGATACTATATCAATAGCTAAAGATAAAAAGGATGTTACTAATCTTATGAGAGCCGTAGATAACTTACAAGATATGCACGGCATGAAAGATAAGAATGTAGTCAAAACTACTGAAAGAATAGAAGCTACTAGTAATATATCTTTAATAGATGAACTTAGAGAACATGAAGAAAAGAAATTAGTAGCTGAGAAAGTAACTGTTAAAGAAGATAAAGAGTAGTGGACTACGAAGATAAGTATGAGAAGCAGCAAGCTTTAAAAAAGCTATATAATAGTATAGGCTTGTTTGGTAAGTATTGTTTTCCTACAGCATTAAAAAAGGAAACACCTGTTTTTCATAATGATATTTATAAAGCTCTTAGAAATGACGATATTAAAAGAGTAGCTATAGCTGCTCCAAGGGGTACAGCTAAGAGCACTACTACATCTTTAGTATATCCTTTATGGAGAACAGCTTTTAAGAAGTCTGATGAAGATTTGTTTATTGTAATAGTTTCGGAATCCCAAGCTCAGTCAATTAACTTCCTGAGCCGTATTAAACATCATCTCTTTAATTCTGCAAATTTCAGAGAGTTATTTGGCGACTTGGGTCCGAATACAGCTAGAAGATGGACTAATACAGATATAGTACTAGCTAATGGAACTAGAATGGTAGCTGTAGGTACTGGACAAAGAGTTAGGGGTTTTATTGAAGGTGATACAAGACCTAACTTAATTATAGTAGATGACTTTGAATCAGAGTTAAATGCTTTTACAATAGAAGCTAGAGCTAAAAATAGAAAGTGGATGACTGAAGCTGTGATACCATCCCTATCAGATGAGGGTAGAATATGTATGATAGGTACTGTTATATCAGAAGACTGCTTTCTTTATTGGGTTAAGGAGTCTAGTTCATGGGAAGTTTTATGGTATTCTATTTGGAATGAGGACGAAAAGAGTATATGGCCCGAAAGGTTTCCAAAAGAAAGAATATTAAGTATAAAAAAAGAATATGAGTCGGTAGGCAATGCGAATGGATTCTACCAAGAATACATGAACATTGCACAATCTCCCGATACAGCCCCTTTTAAACCAGAGTGGGTGAAACTACATCACTATGAGTTTAAAAGGATAGAAGGACAAAATTGTTTATATAGAGAAATAGGAGATAAGGTTGAAAAGATACCTATTGAATGTTATACAGGAGTTGACCCTGCTTCATCTCTCGCCTCTACAGCTGACTTCTTTGTTATTGCTACTGTTGGAATTGATGCGAAAGGTAATAAATATATAGTTGATATATTCAGAGAGAGAATAAGTCCTGCTAAGCAACCACAGAAGATAGTTGATATATATAGAAAGTTTAAACCTAGGAGAGTAAAAATAGAAACAACTGGTTATCAGGAAGCTTTAAGGACAGCTACAAGAGAGATTATGAAAGAGGAGAGTATTTATATTCCTGGTTTAGAGTCAGGAGTAAAACCAAGAACAAGAAAAAGTGAAAGGCTATTATCACTTGTCCCAATGTTTGCTAAAGGACAATTCTATTTAAGACCAGAGGATATAACAGCGCAGCAAGAATTCCTGTCATATCCAAGAGGAAGACACGATGATATCATGGATGCTATATGGACTGCATTAGATGGTTCTAAGCCTTGTAGGCTATTAGAAATGCCAAATAAGGATGATAAAGTCGGTATTAGAGATTCTTTCCTTGACTGGATGACTCAATAAGTGGTAAATTACGCATATGGCATACAATAAATCACGTAGTAAATCTACGAAACAAGGAATAGTTGACGAGACTATTGATTTGTTTAATCGATATAATACCAAGAGAGATACTTGGGCTACTCAAGTTAAACAAGACAAAGAGTATCGATTAGGACGTCAATGGACTAATGCTCAAATAGACACTTTAAAAGCTAGAGGACAAGCTCCAATAGTTGTTAATAGGATACATCCTGCAGTAGAAACCGCAAAGGCTATGCTTACAGCCAACAGACCTTCCTTCCGATGTGCCCCCAGAGAAGATTCCGACAATAAGGTAGCTAATGTCATGTCTGCATTGTTAGCTTATGTCTATGATATATCCAGTGGTAGAAGTGTAGTGAGACAAGCTGTTGATGATTATTACGTATGTGGTATGGGTTTTATTCAAGTCTACCAAGATTCATTAGCCGATATGGGAAAAGGCGAGGTTAAGATAAAAGACATAGACCCTTTAGATGTTTACGTAGACCCTAACTCTAGAGATAGATTCTTTGATGACGCTGAAAACGTAATTGTATCTAGGTTGTTTACTAGAGACCAGGCTGAATCTATGTACCCAGACTATAAGAGAAAGATAAAGAATGCTGGCGGAAACTATGATGATAAGTATCCTGCCACTGAAGCTTACAATGATGGACAGGTTCATTTCCCAGAAGATGTAGGAATGACGGAGTCCACTGAGTATATCAGAGGTTATGAGAGATATTATAAAGTCAGAGTAGATAAAAAGAGAACATACGAACATTTCTCTGGAAAAGAAGAGATAATGGATGAAAGTGAATATTTAGAAAAATATGTTCATCAACCTGCATGGGAAGTTAACGGTAGATTCTTTACTGATAAAAGAGCTGCTGAGCAAACTGTAGAACAAATTAAGCAACAGATGATACAGAAACATCAGCAACAAGTTCAGCAAATGATTAATAACGGATACGACCCAGAGACTATACCTCCGCCAGACCAAAAACAGATACCTAAAATAGTAGACTTAAAATATATGAACCTCATAGCAGATGGTCATATTGAAGTAGTTGATATTACTATTACTAGGATACATATGTGTGTTATAATGGGTGATAAAAAGCTATATAGCAGAGAGTTGCCTACAGATAAATACCCAATAGTACCTATTATGAATATACATACTAGAACACCTTATCCCTTATCTGATGTAAGAATGGTAAAAGGGATACAGGACTATATTAATAAAACACGTTCATTAATTATAGCTCACGCTACAACAAGTACAAATACTAAAATATTAGTACCTGAAGGTAGCGTAGATATGAATGAGTTTGAACAGAAGTGGGCACAACCAGGAGTTGCAATACCTTATGACCCAACAGATGGTCCTCCTGTAACTGTACAACCAACTCCATTACCGAATGAGCTATATCAAAATGAAATATCTGCTAAGAATGATTTAGACCATCAGTTAGGTTTATATGAAATGATGATGGGTAACTCTTCAGTTGCTCCTCAAACATATAAGGCTACTATATCTTTAGATGAGTTTGGACAAAGAAAAATGAAATCTAAGTTAGCAGATATAGAAACAAGTTTAGTACGAATAGGTGAAGTTGCTATTAAATACATACAGCAATTATACACCCAAAGAAAAGCTTTTAGAGTAATACAGCCTAACAATTCGTTATCAGAATATGTTATTAACAAACGTCTATATGATGATAAGACAGGTGAAGTTAAAAAAGTTAATGATATATGCGTGGGTTCTTACGATGTTATTGTTGTGTCAGGTTCAACACTCCCATCCAATAGGTATGCAGAGCTTGAATTCTATATGGATGCTTATTCAAAAGGCATCATAGACAGACAAGAAGTTCTTAAGAAAACTGAAGTATTTGATATCGAAGGCGTTATGCAGAGAACAGATGTTATCGCTAAGCTACAACAACAACTTAAGCAAGCTGGTCAGGAAATTAAAAAGCTTAAGGGAGACTTGCAGACTAGAGATAGAGAATCTGTCAATCTAAAGAAGAAGGTCGAAGTCGAGAAGTTTAAAACAGGATTGGATAAGAGTAAGAATAAAGCTGACTCTGCTACAAGACTGTATGAAAGCCGTCTCGGTGACGAATTGTCTACCATACAATCAAAAATAGCTGACGCAACCAACGCAGCTAAACAATCTAACACCTCTAAGAAGTAGACACTTAGAGCTTAGATAGGAGAAAATAATGGAAGAAAATACAAATACTAGCGCAGATACCCCGGAGGGTGCACCTCATAATAATGAGCAGGCACAAAACCCAGGCTCTGGCAGTGGTTTTTCATTCGATGAAGTCATTTACGGAGAAAATAAAGGTGAGGGCGCAGCTCCCAGTGAGGGACAACCTGCACAACCAACACCAGCTGAGGGGCAAAAACTGCCAGATGGAAACATATATCAAGCTAAAAATGATGATAAACGTTTTGAATACTGGCAATCTAGAGCTGCTAAGTTAGAGAATGATATAAAGAGAATGGAGCCTGTGATTAGAAATGCAGAAATCCAAGCTCAACAACCTCAACAGCAAGCTCAACAACAACAAGAGGAACAATTTCCAGACCCTCCTGAAAAACCGAAAAGACCCGTTGGTTATAGTAGAGAGGCTGCTTATACAGACCCTAACTCTCCTAGCGCTCAATTTGAAAATGAAGTTGAGGAATGGAGAGATAAGATGGATGAGTATAATAACTTAAGGGTTCAATATAGTGAAGCTGTAATGGCAGAGCAATATAATGCCGTTGAAGAAGCTAGACGCCAGGATTACGTGAGAAGTCAAAAAGCTCAGAAAGAGGCTCAAGATAGACATAAGGTTTCTGAATATGTTCAGGCTAATTATGGTTTATCTCCAGAAGAAACATCTGAGTTTATTGATAAATTCTCTAATCCTCAGTCTATTACTATAGATAACCTAGTAGGATTATACAATTTACAACGAGGAAAAGGAGGAGGAGCTCCGATTAACCAAGCACAAGCGCCACCAGTTGGGCCAACACCCAACCCTGGCACACCGCAAGGACCATCGGATGCTTTTAGACAAACTCAAAGGGCACAACAGATACCTCAGCCTATGGGCGTGATGGCATCTGGACAAAATCCCAATGCGAATGAAGCTCCTGGGACTCGTGGTAAGGGTTTTATGAATGACCTCATTGATTATAATAACAAGAAAAACCCTTTTTAAGGAGGAAAAATAAATGAGTACATATGGTCCTGGAAGTGGATTTACTGTACATGATACGCAAACTCCTAGTGGAGCTTGGGCGAATCCAACTGGAAACGTAGATGTTGATAATATACGTAGAAAGTTTGGAATTGGTGACTACGTTGCTGAGTTATCGCCTGAAGCTAATATTTTCTTTACATATTTATCTAAGGTGGCAAAGTCGCCTACTGATGACACTGTATGGAAACCTTTAGAGTATCGTACTCAATGGCAAAGAAGAAACTTCAGAATAATAGATGGTGGTGAAACTAACGTTAATTTAACATATGACGCAGCTACAGACACTATCGGTGGTGATTTAGTTTGCAAAGTAAACTATGATAGTAAAGGTAAAATGAATCTTGACACAACAGTATGGGATAAAACACCTATCTTTTTACTACAAGGTCAAGTAATCAGGATTAAAGTTGATGACCAAACCCCGAGTAACGTGGTTATGAAAAACTTTAAAGTTACTGCTTGGGATGCAGGAACTTCAACTGCAACTGTGAAATCTGTAGAAACTTGGGCTTCAGACCCTCTGTTAGCTGCAGTTCATGATGGAGATTGTCAAGTTGTTGGTTCAGCATTCGCTGAAGCATCAGGTGCTCCAGATGGATGGAGAGATGAATTAAGTTCAACTGAGTTCTATACTCAGATATTTAAAACATCTGTTCCATTAATGTCTGGTTCAGCAATGGCTACAAAGTATCGTGGCTATGCAGATGAGTGGAAAAGGATTTACGCTCAGCATGTGATGTCTCACAAAATGGATATTGAGCATGCAATGTTATTTGGACACGGACAATACGTGGACAAAGATACTAGATACTCTTGGGGTGTAGTTCCTTTTATTGAAACTCAAGGTGGTAAGATTTATGATATGTCTTACAACACACACGGTTTTGATAAAATGGTTGACATAATGCAAGATTTCTTTGCACCAGAAATGGGCAATAGTTCATCTAAGTTATGTTTAACTTCAAGAAGTGTTATTGCATGGTTAAGCAAAATTGGAAGTGCGACAAGTGGTTCTTTCATGTACAATACATATGGTACTGGTATGAATAGTACTATAGCAACTGACTCAGGTGCTGCTAATCCGTATTCTGTACAAGTAAGTGGTTCACAATCCAAGTTTGCTCCTGTGCCTATCACAGTTGTTCAAACAGCGTTTGGTACATTCAATTTCGTAGCGCATCCTTTATTCAGAAATCAGTCTGATAATCTGTGTGCAGTTATTGATATGGCTAATATTAAGTATAGACCTTTATCTGGTAATGGATTAAGTCGTGATACTTATGTAGAAACAAATATACAAGACAATTCTATTGATGGTCGAAAAGACCAAATAATCACAGAATGTGGTCTTGAGTTGTTACTACCTGAAACTCACGCACTAATCAATTTCAGTTCGTAAGTCTATAGTTGTAACCTTATATGGGGTGACTTAGGTTGCCCCATATATTAAAATTAAAGGAGAAAAATTTATGAGTGTTACTGTAACTCAAAACGGTATAAGCGTCCCCCCAGTAGTCGCAGAATGCGGTTTAATTATAGATGTGCCTATTGCAGATGAAACTGTATGGCATAATGATATGATTGTAATAACTGGGATGGATGGCACAGACTATACTCTTGTTTTGGATGACACAGGCACGAAATATTCAGGGCAAGCTCATTCAATGCCAAATACATTTTACGTCAATGTTGAGCCTGTATCAAGCAATTGTGTATACCCAGTAACTGCTGGCACACAAACAATACAATTATTTGGTCTAGAGATTCAACAGGCTTTTCAAGTTATCTTATCATTAAATCCTGGTTTTCAAACTAAATTAAAATCAGTTAGCAGTGGAATGGCTAGTTTAACATTTGAAAGAACTGTAGGTGGGGTAGCTGGAAACGGAGGTAATAATAGTGTTTCTTTAGCTCCTAGCTTCTTGTCCATTGACGCTTGGGTAAATGGAGCAGATGAACAAATAGGGAGTGTTACTAGAAATATAGAGAATACCCATAAAATTCAAGGTTCTGTTATAGGAGCATTAGAAGCTCCTGGCTCAGCAACTCCTTCTGCAGGAGATGTTATTTACAGAGTAAAGGCAATAGGTATGGACCTTGGAGAACATTTAGATTTTACTTATGTACCGCTGAAAGGTACGGCACCTTCTGCTCCAATTCATTTGGAAATGGGAGATGTTTTAGATGGACCCTTCACATCAATAACAATAGCTAATGGCACGGGAACAAACGGGTCCAGCGCGCCTAAATTAGTTTATTGGGAGAGAACATAATGGGAAATAAAAAGAAAAGAGTAGAAGGTTATAATGAAAGTGGCGATGGTAGTAAAAATAATACATTGACTTACAACTCGCCTGTAAGCTCACCTACATCTGGTGGAGCTGCTTCTGAATATTTATATCAACAGGATGTAGCTGCAGCTGGTGTTAGTGGGCAAGCAATAAGTGCTTTTGAAGGTTCAAATACTCCAGCTCAAACACTTAGTGCTGCTTCACAACGTAATGTAGTTTCTGCTTTGAGGTCTGAGCAAGAAAAAATAGATAAAGCATCTAAAGGGAAACCTAAAGACGACCCATACGCACCACCAAAAAAGGATAAGAAGAAGTAGATGACTTTTGAAGAAAGAGTAAGTATGTATATAGGTACAACTGCATTTAATGCAGTTGAAGCCTTTGGCATAGAGGACATACCTGATTCCTATGTTAATGCTGGAGATGGTATGACAGCAGAAGAACAAGCACCTGCTAAATATAAGGAAGCGCTTGGTAGATTCTTAAGGGAAGCTGTTGTCGATGTTGTAGAAAAGTCTTTAGTCGTCAATCCAGATGACTTGCACTTGTTTTGCCAAAACTTAATTATAAGACCTATGGACGTATGGGAAGAAGAGCAGACTAATTGGGATGATTACTTCGTTCCTTTTAAAGATGCCGATGGTGGCTATAAGATAGAGAACAATCACTTATTATGGGTTGGTAGGGAATTTGGTGCTATAGTTGTTCCGTGTCATGAAATATCTCCTGAAAAGGCTTTAAGAATACAAGACCCAGAAAGTATTTACTTTACTGGTGTAGATTATAGAAATCCTATCTATTATAAATCTAGTGGAAAAGTTTACATCTTTCCAGATACTACTTCATTAGATGAGGGTAGAGCTAGTGCTTTGTTATATGACGATTCTATTACTGCTGATAAAGAAGATATTAAGTATTTTCCAAAACACCTATATCATTTAGTTGCTATATATGCAGCTATTAGGGCTTTGAGAGTTGCTGCTCATCAAAAAAGAAGGGAGTATGAAAAGTATAACACTCCATTGAAAGTTTGGAATGAGTTATATGCTGGTACTAATCCTCCTACAGTTCCTGTCTTTCCAACAAATCTCCCAGATTGGGGCGATGATAATTTAGTTGACTATCCTTTTGGAGATGAAGCATCTAATATGAGTCAGGTTTTTACCAACTTATGGAGTAGAATACAAGTAGAGGAGGATGTTGAACTAGCTACTACAGAAATAGGTAGATTTAATGCTATGATGTCTGAGTATCAAAATCAATTAGGTTCTTTATCTACTAAACAACAAAATTTACTAACATCTTTTACTGCTCAATTATCTGACTTTAATTCCAAGTGGGATACAATGATGAAGGTATGGACGCAGAAAGTTAGTTCATATAATACAGAAATAACACTTTTGAAAAGTGATATAACAGATTTAATACAACAATACAATCAATCGTTCTTTCCGAAGTCAGTCGAAGAGAAGATGGAAAAACAAGATTAGGGAGATTATAAATGGCAACAACTGATGGCATAGGTGAAAAAACCTTAGCAACTACGTATCAAAAACTCTTGCATACTGGCGGAAATAACGGAGTAGAGGAATGTAATCCTATACTTACATCTGCTGGTAGTAATAAACATATTTCAGCTCTTTGGCTAGGCTTACTTAATGGTTCAGAACAAAGAGTTGCTGCAAAAGCTGCAGCAAGTACACAGACTTTCTTCTCTTTAGAAGATACAGGCACTGATTTAGCAGAGGGAGATGTTATCTTTAAAGCTGGTGGTGGAGGTTTAAACACAAGCGGAAGAGGTATGGTTACTCTTAAAAAAGAGTTTCACATCACAGGAACACAGTCAAGTTCAACTCCATCATATGATGTATACGATGGAGGTTTAATATTATTTAAAGGCTCAGCTGTAAATCATTCTATATACAATTATGATAATAAAACGATATTTGATAATGGTATAGATATGCATGGTGCTCCTTCAGGAACCTTTAGGTTTGCAGATGATTTAGAAGTAGGTTCAATTTCTTTAGATGGGACAAATAATCAAATTACATTAGGCAGTTTAAACACTGGTGATATAAATACTACTGATAATTTTACTCTAAACTCTGGTGCTGGTCAAGTAGCCTTTATAGAAGCTGTAGAAGATTTAACTATAGCAGCAAGTGGAGATACTCTTGGGATTGTATTAGGAACTAGTGGAGGAAAGAAAACTCAATCGATTAGCATAGAAGCAAAAGATAGTACCGCATCTATTGTTAAGATTAACTCAGAGTCTCAAGCAGGAGTAGGAGGAAATCCTGTTATAGAAATCGGAGTAGATAATACTGCTAGCTCTGATTATTATGGAACTCAGTTAGTTCAAATAGGTGATTATAGTGCTACCTTATCAGAGAATACACATAATAATACTAGCATAGGTGAGTTAGCGTTAAAATCTCCTAAAACAAAATTCTGGACAGGAGCTCTATGGTTTGATGCTAAAGCATATGATGCTACTGGAGTTACTACATTCCCTTCATTTTATTGTGGAGCGCCTTCTACAGGTGAAGGAGTTTTATCTGTGTCACTTCAAGACGGGACAGACAGTACTCATACAGTTCAAAGTAAATTAGATAATAGTTTAAGAGACTTACTATTATACACAGATGGGCAGTCAACAACATATGAAGTTCATAAATCTGATATAAGTAAAGGAAGATTAGATTATTTCCATCCTAGAACAGATTCTGTATCAATGCCTGGTATAGCTGGCTCAGCTTACACTTATGTCAAAGAAGAGAAATTTAATGTCTTAGCAAACGAAGGGACTGTTGGTGCTTTTTATTTAGACTTAAATGCTGGGTCTGGTTATGGAACAGCTTTAAATACAATACAAGAAGCTGCTCCTGCAGCGGTAACAAGCGTACAAACAAGCAGTGGTACTGGGGCTCATACTGATGCAGAATATAATGCCTTGCAGGATGATATTGTCAATCTTAGAGCTACATTAGATGGTTTAATAGATGAGCTTAAAGAGTTCAGATTATGGAAAGAAAATAGTGGGGTAGAAATATAATGAAATTCTTAGAGATGTCAGAGTTAGTGAAACAGCACCATCCTCATATGGGGCAAACTGAAGTACGTAAACTTTTAAATAGAGCTATAGATGATTTTAGTTTAAGAACAGGAGTAGTAGAAACTTCTTGGACATACGAGACTCCTAATGATGAAGATAGATGGACTTTCTTAGATGAAAACATACTGACTATAGAAAGAATAGAAATAGATGATAAACAGATATCAAGGTTATTAAAACTACCTAATGATAGGGATTTTAAATAATGTCAACAGTTAATCCTAAATATGTATATTATATAGAGAGGAATAGACTTTTCCTAGCTGAAGATAAGGGAGATGGTGTATATCAAAATATACCAGCTGGTTCAAAAGTCAGAATATATGGGACTAAACAAGCAGACCATTTTGCAATGGATAATGAGTTGTTATTAGATATACCAGCTCAGTTTCATGAGGCTATTGTATATAGAGCTATAGCTAATGGTTATGAAACACCTCCTAATTTAGACCCTAAAGCAGGTGTTTATTTCAGAGATATATATAATAAACTAGTTAGGAAAGCTAAGCAATGGAAGACAAGAGGTAGACAAGGTAACTTTGGTAATATAATACCAAGGGACTTTTAATGTCTACTAATATACAATACACAAATTGGTCAAAAGACCAAGACTTAGTACTAACATCTTTAGGAGATTATGGTTACTTTTTATGGGAAGACTTTGATGACGAATCATTTGGCGTAGAGGTTCCTGGAGAAGAAGGTAATAATGTATTAGCTGCTGGCGCAACAATAACTCCACCTATAGCATCTGCTTACGCTGTTCCAGAGTTAGAACTTCCAGCTGATGTATCTATTAATACTTCAAAGTTATGGGGAAGGGACTACGTAAAAATGGAAGCAGAGTTTAAAGCTAGTGCTCAAACAAGCAGTATTCCAAATGGTATACTAGACACTCAGTTTTTCTCAGCTATAAAAGGACATTACAATTCTATAACATGGGATTTTGGAGACGGAACAACTTCAAATCAAGCAAATCCTTATCACAGATATGTTCAATTTGAAGATACTGAAGGTAATGATGAAACTACAGATAAATTTTTCACAGTGACTCTCATTGTTGATGGCCCTAGTGGCAATACAGAAGTAAAAAAAGTTGACTTTATAAAATTAATAGGAAAGGCATAAGGAGATAGTATGGCAAAAACAATGAGTGCACCTAATAAGATTATTGATATCTATAAAAAATTGGTGTTTATTAAAAGAGAACCAGAGGATATGGCTGGTTACCTCATGGATACAGACCCTGGAACAAATGATGATACAGAGCTTTCCCTATTACACAATAACTTTAATTTAGATGGTGAGATAACTTTTTCAGGGACAGTTAAAGGAGCTGATTTCACTCAAGGAAAAGATTTAGATGAGATACTAACAGCTTTATATGGAGCACATGGAGGGCAGTTAGCTCAAACAACGCCTTTTTATTATACTTTAGGTGGAGCAATGGGAGCATCTGGAGACCAGTTAAGTGACGCATCTATACAGGCAAACATGGGAGTTAGTCTTGCACACGACCTAGTTATTGAATCTAATAAAAGATTTGAGATTAATCTTGAGCATAAAGGTTTCATAGATACTATAAAAGACAGTTTAGGACTACAGTCTGATTATACCTGGGTAGAGCCAGATTGGTTAAGAATTCATCTTGCGGATGATGATGATACAGCTATAGACGATTTTACTGACTTCAATTCAGCTTTAGGTTATATGGATAGAAAGTTAAAACTTGATTTAGACTGGTTAAAAGGTTTGCAAAAAACACTTGACTCTGGTATATTTACTGGTGGAGCATTTGGACAAGAGCATCATATTGAGAGAGATGATAGCACATTTCAAGAACGTTATTTATCTCCTTATTTAAATAACACTCATTATCTAGGAGGTCAATCTGGATACTTAGATAGTGGCACTGGCCATCCTACTGTTAATGACATTACTCCTACTATTGGAGACTTTTTGTCAGCAATATTAGTAATAGATGATAGAATTTGGAATAGAGAAAAAGAAATAGATGCTTTAGATACAAGGTTAAACTTATCTACTTCAACAAATCCAGATGGTACCAACAATGTTTCTAATTGGAATGGGATATCATTTCATGGACACGAAAGTAGTAATGTAGCAAATGAAATAGATTTTGATGCAACAGAAACAAATCTACTAAATCAAACAAACTCACCAACACCAAATTTAGGTGATGCTTTAAATATGCTCATAGATAGAGATGAGAATATATATGGAATGATGGATAAGCGTCTTAGTGGTACTGACTCTTACACTGGTTTAACAACAGCAGAGAATTTACAAGAAGCTTTTAATAGAATAGCACACTTAGATTCTGCTGTATCTAATATAAGATTATATGCTTTTGGTTCTGATGATGAAAATGCTTATGTCTCTGGTAATCCTCAAGGAGCATCTCCAGGAAGTTATGCCGATTTAACGAATCAAGTTTCTGGTGGAACTTATCTTACATCTGAATATCTTGAAAATAATATAGTTTTAATAGATAGTAAGTTAAATGCAATAGAAACCTTTTTAACTAATGGAACTAGTACAACTGGTAATCCTAATCAAACATTTTTTACAGATGTTAACATAGTTGGCGATGGAACTAGTAATTCATTAGAGGATACTATAAACAAAATAGTTGATTGGTTTGAACAGTTTTGTGTTATAGCTAGCCCAGGGGCAAGTCAACCTAAGGCTATTACTTCATATCTATTTGATGGGGATGTAGTATTAGATGGGGGACATGATTTATTAGTCCAATCTGATATAACACTACAAAGAGATAATAAAACTTTTGCAATAAAAAGAGCAGGTGGTCAAAATAAATTCACTGTATCTAGTCAAACTGGAGACACTTATGTAGCTGGAAATATAACTACTGAAGGTACTTATAGTTCTACTGGCTCAATATCAGCGGATGATAATATTACTACAACTGGAGGAAATATATCCGCTTCTGCTGGCTCTATGTATGCGTCAACTAGCATTACAGCTGGAGTAGACCTAAATATGTCAAGTGGAACTGCAAATTTCGATGGAGTATTAGATGTATCAGGTCAAGTAGATTTTCATACTGGTTTAGATATGAATAGTAATAACATAACAGGACTTCCTACTGATGCTGGAGCTTCTACAGATAAAGCTGCTTCTGTTGGTTATGTGCAATTAGTTGCATCTGGAAGAATATGGGATGGCGCAGTTGAAGTTGTGTCCGATGTAGAGATAAGTAACTTAGCTTCTCCAGGAACTATAGATGGAGTAACATTATCTCAATATGATAGAGTTTGTCTAATAAACCAAGGGGCCACAGGTGCTAGTTCTGCAACAGAGAATGGTGTTTATGTAACTGATGGGACTGGTGGATTAGTAAGAGAGAGTAGTGGGCATTGGCAATCTGGACAATCAAATAATCTACAAGGTAATATATCTGTATTTGTAAGACAAGGGACTCAATATAATGGCACTGTATTTACTGTAAGTAATGAACAACCTGCTTATACAGTTGATAGTGATGATATTGTAATGATTCAGACAGACGCTCTTCAAGTTTTTGTACCTGGAAATGTTACATCATTTAGCAGTAATTCAATTGTAATTAATGGAGGTGACGGTATTAATGCTAATGACGGATGGGTTTATACAGACCCAGTTGGAAACTTATCCGTTAAGCTTGCTCCTACTAACCCTTGTTTATTCTTTAGTTCAGGTGGTTTAAAAGTACAAACAAATGCAGACAATAGTATAAATAGAACTTCTACTGGAATACAACTTTCTACTAGTTTACAAACTGACATCCAGGATTCTAAAGATATTACAGATGGTATGTCTTCATCTTTCTGGGATGATGCTACTAAGGTTGGGCGTATAGAGGCAATAGACCAAGATTTAGACGCTACAGCTTCTCCTACATTTGTAACTGTAAGTGCTGATTTATCTGGAAATGCAACTACCTCAAGTGGTTGTTCTGGTAATTCAGCTACAGCGACTGCATTAGCAACTGGAAGAGATATTGAAGTTGATGGATTTGTAACTGGAACTGGTTCAGGTTTTGATGGAACTGGCAACCTAACAATATCTACTTCTTTAAATGGTTCTATTGGCGATACTAATATATCAAGTGCACAAAATTGGAATGACATAAAAACTCAAGTAGATACCTATTCAGGTGATTGGGATAACGCATATACACACACCGGTGTAACAAGTGGCAATCCTCATAACGTTACTAAAGCTGATGTTACATTAGACCAGGTTGACAATACAGCTGATGTAGACAAACCAGTTAGTGATGCTACTAATCTTGCTTTAGCTGATAAGGTTAGTTTGAATGATGGGAATCCTCAGAATGCACAACAAATTATAAATAGCCCTCTTCTAATCAATCAAGGAGATACAGACTTTACTGTATTTGAAAATTCTTATGCTGTAGGTCAAGATAGTGCTATAGTAGTCAACGCTCCTCTTACTCCAAACGGTGGAACAAATTGTGAGAATGCATTTTTTGTAGCATCTACTAGAGATTCTTTAGGGAGACAAGGTCATGCTGGCTTCTTCCTTGAAACAACTGATGGCGATGGTACTTGTAAATCTTGGGCTGTATTAGCTAAAGATTCAAATAATAATGATTTAAAATTCTTTAGACAAAACGATGCGCAGTCAGGGGATTTTGAATCAATGAACGTAGGAGTTGTTTTTAAGTTAAATGGTGATAATGGCGCTAAATTTTATGAAGACTTAGAGGTTGATGGTGATTTAGTAGTTGATGGAACTATATCAGGGAATGCAGTTGAGGATGGCACAATTAATAATTCTGGAAGTAAATTAACTACTGAGAATGCAGTATATGACTTTGTTATAAATCGCGTTGGTTCTACTGTTTTTGACTTGCAAGATGATTATACACAACCTCTGGATGGTGTAAGTAATGAAGTGCCTACTCTTAATTGTATGTTTGATTATGTTCAAAACAATTCTCCAGCTGGAGGAATTGTAGAAATGGCCTGTGGCAATGGTATAACTCTAAACGGAGTTGAGAATGTAGTCGGAAGTCAAACAGCTATACAAGCTGTTGGTATTAACTGGGAATCTGATGATATAGCACCAAAGGCGTGGCTAAATGATGATGATTCCTTAGGTGCTTCAACTACTGATTATGATTGGGATGTTGGTACAGCTACTGATAAACAGTATCAAGTATGGAATGCCAATGAAAGTAATGGTAAGGTTGTAATTAACTGCAATGGAACTAAAGCTGGAACATGGAGACTGTTAGTTAAATATGTTGGTGAGGGTGGTCAGAAATATATAGAATGGGATTACAGTGATAATGGTAATATGAAATTATATACGTTACATGCAGGAGCACAGTTAGCCCCACCTTCTGACCAAAGAGAAGCTGATTTAATAATATTTACTAAGTTTAGTAATGATTACGCAACAGTATCAGTAAGCTCACCTTTAATGGAGTTAGATAATGGCTAAAGAGCAAGACGATATTAACTATCACCATCATGGGGTAAATATAGGAGGTCACTATATCACTTCAGCTGGACCTAATGTTGATGATGGATATTTAGGTAGTATTTTTACTCACAATTCAAGAGATGTGTATGATGATTTTAGTTTTACTCCAACCGCTAGCAATAGTTGGAATACTCAATATGATACTCCTTATCAAAGTACTACTCAATTTGATTGGATAAAATTTTGGAGAGATTTAAATGACGCATTCAGTCACAACAAAACTTATGACCAATGGTGGGACTTTTTTGATTTATCTTCTTCTTCTGATTTTCCTGCGATTACTCAGGGCAACAATGCTGATGTTAAGATAACTAATGAAATAGGTCAATATTGGTATTATGCGGCTAATAATAATTACGATATAACTACAGAATATCTCGAAGCTGGAGAAGGAGTCTCTATTAATCGTAACTTTACTTTTCCAGAAGCTTGCTATGGAGGATACACTCCTTATAGTGATGAAATATATAGTAATGATGCAGCTCATTCCGCTGCATTTGGGGCTACTAATTTTAGCATTGCTCAGTGGCTAGCTATGTTTAAAAGATGCGACTTATATGGTGAGGGCAATTTAATAGGACAGCAGGGTATGAATGATTATTCAAGAGGTTGTTTTTTCCGCAGTTCAGCATACGTATGGGATAATCAACAAAGAGAACCTGGTGAACCCGACCCTAATTTATGCGATTATTCTAATTACATAGTCAATCCCACTGGGGGCACTGATGTTGTAGAGACTTATAAAAAGAATTCATCTGGAACCCCCTTTCCTGCGGGAGCATCTATTAAAAAGACAGATAACGGTACAGCGGTTAACTATAATATAACTTGGAGACCAAACGGCAAGGTTCCTGGTTATTTTTCTAATCAAAGTACTTATAATATAAGAGGACAAAAATGCTATGGATATGCAGTGGGCTGCGCTTCCTTTCTTTTTGACTTAGAAGGTTGGGTTGGAGGTAGCTCTCACAAAAGAAAGGTTGTTCAAAGACAACCATGGTACACATCTACTGTAGTAGCTGAAGAAGTTAGGAGTGGTGACGCTTTTCAATCTGGGATGACTGCAGCTCCTGATGATGTTGATATATGGGTAGAAGCAGATATTTTTTATGAGTATGATGATGGCACCCAATATTTTGGGTATTACGCGGGAGATTCAATGGACAAATGGAACCAACAACCTGAAGATGCTTGTGTAATTGCTTGCGGTTTTCCTGGCTTAGGTAATGATGGTTCATATGTATTAAATGATGAGCAATGTGGTACTTATGCACATACTGATTATCATAGTGGTAGTCAGTCTGTACTGCCTTATTCATATCATATGTTTCAAAGAGATGATTATGATGGCGGATATACTACAGTTAAGTTTCCATTTAATGGTCCTTGGGATGAGACTGGTTTAAATCTTTGGGATAGATTAATGGCTTATATGACTTTTGGAAATGACCCTGATGTAGGGTGGACTCCAAGGCCAAATGATAATAGTACATACTTTAGGTATCAAAATGATTGGTGGCTTTTTATGAGTGAAACTGATTCTGGTGGAGATATACCTCCTCTTGAAATAGTATTTTATACTCCTATAATGCACGAATGTGCCGTTGACGAAGAAGGAGATTATGAGGGGTATAATCAAAAGCTTGCTGATAGAGATGTTGAAAGATATAACAGTTTAGATTACCACTCTAATAATAATGAGTGGATTATGCATCCAATGGGACAGTTTTACATAAAGAATGTAAAGTTAGTTATAAAATCAAGAGGTAACAGAGCTGGAGGTATTAATTGATAATGGAAGACAGTATGAAAACAACGGCTATTGGAACGGGAAGTATGTGGATACAGGTTATGAATTGGCTTCCAGATGTCATTAGTGTTATAATAGGTATCATGACTATTATTTATTTGTACGGAAAAATAAAGAATGAATTTAAGAAGTAAGGACAATTATGGACACAAGCTGGTTTCAAGATTTAGGAGTAGTAGGTGTATTGGCGGGTGCTCTAATATTTACTTTAAGGTATTTAACAACTTCACTATCTAGAGATATTCAGATACAACATGATATAGTAGTTAAGTTGATTGATAAGATAAATAAATTAAAGGATTCTGTTGATGCTGTTTATCATACACAGGATGGTAGTAAAGGAAAAAGACGTTGGAAATAATAAAAAATACAATTAACTTAGGAGGATATTAGATGGGTGCAATAGTTGGTTTTTTAACCAAAACATTATTCACTGAAAAAATAATAAAATCAGTTGTTATTACTCTTGGAGATTACCTAGTAAAGAAATCTAGTAATAAACTAGATGACATGCTATGGGAAAAAGTAAAAGCTGCATTATTAAATAAATAGGAGTTATTATGGAACATAGAGTTTGCTCTATTTTTACTATTACAACGAACTGTGTAGACCCTAAGACTGTTTTGGATAAGATGGGCGTCCACGGTAGTAAGGTATATAAAGCTAAACCTATGCATTGTCCTGTTTGTAAATCCACTAGGTTAGACGAATTAGAAGTTATTGGAATAGATGAAGAACCTTTATTCTGGGAATGCGACAAATGCGGAGCTTTGCATTGCAGAAAAGACAGGGATTGGATAGAACTTCAAATTAAAAAATTCGAAGGCTGTTGGACTAATGCTGCTGACTGGGAAACTCCAGATAAGGACGACTATATTTAGGAGGTATACATGTCTGGAGTTGTAAAAAGATATATTGTAACTCCTGATAAACATGCGCCTTTGCATGATAAGAAGGCGATATCAGTTGTTTGTCAGGCTATAGAATTAATAAAACCAACAGGTTATATTGATTTAGGTGATTTAGGGGAGTGGTCCTCTTGTTCTCACTGGCAATGGAAAAGAAAGAAAAAACCACCTTTAGAGTATATATTACCTAAAGTAAAAGAAGATATAAAAGCTGTCAATGAATTATTAGACGTAATAGGCAATTCATTAGATAAGGCAGGAGTGAAAGACAGACATATGTGTGCTGGAAATCACGAAGATTGGTTAGAGTTTTTTGTAGATGAGCACCCTTATTTAGAAGACTTAAGGTTTGCAAAGTCTTGTAAGTTGAAAGAGCGTGGATATAAATACCACCCATCTGGACAGTATATAAAAGTAGGTAAATTATACTTTTATCATGGTCATCATTTTGGTGGGCAATATCATACAGCTAATCATCTTAGAAAGTTAGGTTGCAATATAATGTATGGACATCATCATAGTATGCAACAAGATAGTGTTACACATATGGATGGTCCTAAATCTGCTTGGAGCATAGGATGTTTAAAGGATATGAGAGATGAGAAAAATAAATGGTTGGGTGGTAGACAGCATAAGTGGGCTCATGGTTTTGCTGTTGTTGATTACTATAGCAGGGGGCGTTTTACTGTCCACCCTATTAATATTATTGACGGAAAAGCTTCTGTCTGGGGTACAGAAATTAAGGGGAAATAATGGCTTTATTATCTAAACCAACATTAACTGAAGCGAATAAAGTTAACTCTTTGTTTGTAACTAGTCCGTCTGTGCCTATAAATGATTCTCTTTTAAATTCTGTTGATGGTGCTGAAAATATGACTATGCTTGAAAAGTTATATGAGGTATCTAAGAATTATACAGAGAGAGCTAAAATGACAGTAGGTTTATTAAAGTTTTGTGACAACGTAATGGCTAAGCCTAAAATTGCTAGGGATAAAGTTTTAAGAGAGTGTAATATTAAATTTGCAATATTGACTGGCGACTTATTTTATAAAGATGATACATCAAAGCGTTGGCCGTATGCAAATAGATACAATTATTAAGGGGGAGAAATGAGTAGGAGAAGAGAAAAACTATCTGATGCTGCTTGGGATTTAATACAAAATGACCCAGGGTATCTTAAGTTAATAGGAGCATGGGATGATGGCTATGAAAGATACTCAGATAGTAATAGATGGGAACGACTAGGTAAGATAGATGATATGCTTAGAGATAATAATTTCTATGAAGATGGTAGTTATAGGACATCTTTAAGAAACCAAGATAGAGACATGGCGGCTTATACCTATTATGACAACGTAGACTACGATAGTAGTTATATAGGCAGAGGAGATAGTCCTGGCTACCGTCATGATAAAACTAGTATTTACAGAATGCCAGTAGAAGGAAACCCTAATGATAGGAGATTTTACTCTGGCACAGACCACGGTTGGGATACAAGTTATGGCACTGGGTCTGCTGCACATGCTTTGCGTAAATATTACACTAACCCTAGCGATAGTCTTACTACTGCAGAAGTTAATGAGATACTAAGAGCTAACCTTACTAATCCAGATAACATAAATAGTGCAGAAGACTATGGTGTTAGGTTACTAGAAGATGACTACGTTTTTGATAAAAAAGGTAGGCTACATAGCTACAATAGAGAATAATGCCAGAGGTAAAGTATACAGGGCAAAGACTTGGTAGCGATGATATAGGAAAGAAACCGCCTGCAAGATGGTTAGGCAAGGTACCTTATGATAATAAAAGAAGGAAATTTAACAAGAAGAAATAATGGCTAAACAACTATTTGAAATAAAAGATTTTTCTTCTGGCTTGATGACAAATGCTGATTTAAAGGATTTGCCTGATGGAGCTAGTGCTGAGTCTCATGGATTGAGTCCGAATAGTGGTTATGGTGTAGCCGAGTCTATTTATGACAACTCTATAATAATGGATAATGTACCAGCCATAACAAGTATGGTAGTTAGGCCTGGTTTAGAGTTAGATTCACCTTCAGACTTAGCTGTTAATATAGATAGGTATCTAATAAATATTCCAGGATATAGAAGCGACACTGGACTTTCTGAATTTTATAGAATATTAGAAAAGGGTGAGTTAATACCTAATGGAGATTTCTCGGAACCAGAAGAGATATCTTCACAATTTCATACTAATGCTCCTATAATGACATTGCAAAATGAAACCTTTGATAGTGAAGCTCAAGGTGGTTTAAATTATATTAGATTAAGAAATACTTTAAATTCTAATACTAATAGTAAATTCAGGCTATGGTTAATGCTAGATGTTCAGCCAGGGTTTGCGTATAAGTTTAGCTTTAGAATGAATTCTGATATGCCTTGGACTGGTGCTTATCCTTCAGATGGAGATAGAAATCCTATTGGTGGTAAGTTATATTGCATGGACGCTAAGTACGATGCTGCTGGGGCTATGCATTCCGAAGATTCTGAAGACCATTTCCCTGAAAACTCAAGTGATGACAGGATATTAAAATCAATGTCATTGAATTATAATCAAGGTGTTGCTACTCAGATTATATTTATACCAAAAGAACCTAAAGCTTTTTTATGTTTTGATTTTGATGCGACTACTTACGGAGCTCCTTATTCTGGCATTTTTCAAGGAGGGCATCAAGCATACTTATCTAAATTTAGTTGCAAGTTGCACTTAGGTACTTACCTTTTCTCAGAACTAGGAGAACACCTAGATATGTCTGATAGCGATAGAGGATTGTTTGTTTCTGGAGAAAACATTGTGCCACATATATTACATCAAGCTTATGATTCAGACGGAGATGTTTCTAGATACATACAAAAATCTGAATGTACTCCGTATCTAAGTAAATACTCTATATCTAATATAGACCAAATAGTAGCAGTTCCTTCTTTAACTGGAACAATGAACAGCGCTGCTGGAACTCAAGGTGAGGTAGCAGTTGACTCTGTTATTATGGTTTATGGTCAAGACTCTTTGTATAGAACTGTTTATGATGACACAGCTGATACTGCGTCTGAATCTTATCAAACTCCAGTAGTAGAACAAATGCAAGGAGAACTAGGAGGGATTCCTGTTGGAGGTATGTGTGTTGCAAGACCTTCTTCTAGAGCAGTTCCTTCTGACCAGTATGATGGCTTTACTAGATATATAGTAAATAGTGGCTCTGATACATATGAATTTGCTCAAGAAAGTGGTTTAAATGGTTACGCTACGACTGATTTATATAATAATATATATGTATTTGAATATCAAGGATATAAAATCCATAAGTTATGGTTTGAATCTACAGTCTCTGACCCTACACCAACTCCTAAAATAAAATACACTATAAGTATAGACCCTAGTGATGTTAATGGATATATAAATGGAATAAGCCATAGCTATGGACAAGATGGAGATGGTTATCATTACATCTATTTTAGTGTATTTATTCCTGGTGGCTTGAAAGCTAATAAAGAAAGTAATGTAGGAGATACAGCTGTATATGCAGTAAGAGATAAACAGGGAATACAAGAAGCTAAAAAGTTATATAGCTTACCTAGTTATATGCATTTAACTGCTTATACAAGCTGGAGTGTTAGAAGGAATTGGTTAGGTATGAGAAGGGATGTTAATCCTAGAGGGGCATGTAATTTCTATTGGCCTTCAGGTGGTAGTTATGTTCCAGTGTCTTATAGAAATGGTTCTCAAAAAGATGAAGACCATAAAACTGCGTATGGCTACACTAATGATGTTTGTTGGATTAATAAAGAGGCTAATGACGTTGCTTTAAATATACCTAATAATTCAATAGATTGTATTGATAGAATTTATGAAGATAAGAATAATACTTGGCATCAGATTGAAAAGAGAGCTCCTGGTGATTCAAAAGAACAAGCAGATATTGTGACGTTTATCACAGAACCTTTAGGAGCTACAGCCTTTTTAGAATACTCAGGAGTTTGTCATAAGATTATACAAAATCCATACTGGATACCAGATTCTTGGGGAAGTCCAGATGGATGGTGGACTCATATAGATGAGCACCAAACTATACAAGATGGTGGTCAATTGGTTTTACTTAGAGCTTGGGATGATACTGATGATAGTGATAGAGGTATAAAAGAATTTGAATTAGATTTAAGACCAGGTAGAAGTGATAATTTACAAGAGCAAAAAGCTAAGATGGTAAATGCTATAGAATGGATGAAACAAAACAATCTTCCTTCTACATGGCCAACAGTTCCGTCTAGCACAGGAACTTACAATCATCCTGATACAGATGGAGGTACTGGTTGTCATCATAGCTCTAATCATATTAAATATAGCCCTAATTATCCACCATCTAAACATTCTCATCTTAAGAACGGATTTATAGCTCTTAAAGCTGCTATTAATGGTTCAACAGCCAATGAGTTGATAGATAGTTTGCTGTCTGAATCTGACCCAGATATGTCGCTCGCTAATACAATAGTAAATCAAGTTAAAAGCGGTAGTACAGACAGGATTTTAACATACTTTAATTGGTCTGATTCTTTTGCTGGATGGTCTGTTAGTGGTTGGTCAGAATTTCAAAATTGGTATAATAAATGGTCTCAATTTACTTCTGCTAAGCAAGCTATAGATAGTGATTTAAGTGAGACAACTATAGCTGGTTTTGACAGAGATTATATAAGGCATTTCCATTTATCTACTGATGCAGCAGGAAGTGATAACAACACTCCTTCTACTGTATTAAATCCTGAGCATTTATTTACAGCTATTGTAGACCCTAGTTGGGCTAATGAAACTGTTAACTCTACGTCTTGGAAAGAATTAGTATCAACAACCTCTGGTTCAGAACCGAGTGACCAATGGGAACCCACTGATGCTATAATATTCACAGAGTCTTTATTTAATGGTAATAATAATATAATGATGTATAGAGCTTTAGTGCCAGAGGCATCAGGCGATATTGATTTTACACACAATTCACAACAGGAAATTAATAGTCTATCTACTCTTATGAATAAAATAGACTTAAAGACTTCACCTAGTTATAATATGATATCAGGTTATTTTTCAGATGATGCTGGAAACTTAGAGTATAATCATAGTATGAAGAAAGATGTAAAGATAGATAATACAGGGGCTGACCCATTAGGCGTTCATTGGCCATCTGGAGATGCAGTTGCAACATTAGAAGCTACTTCATGCTTCTCTCCTCCAGGGTTTATTACAAATATAAAGGATGGTGTAAGTGAATACACAGAGATTGTAGGAAACTATGCGCAAGGAACATCACCTAATTATGTAGCACAAGGTCTATGGACTTCTACTTATACAGGTAAATTAAGATTAGATAAACTTGCTTTTAATAAATCAACATCAGTAGATGCTTTTACTTCTGGTGGTGGTTCTGGTCAATCTGATATAGCATCTACTTGGGTTGAAGGAATATCTCCTGGTATAGAAGTAACTAATGGAACTATTAATACAGACCCTGATGATGGAACAGAGACAGAAGTAGGCGCTTATCTAGCTAACGGTGAGACTGTTATGTATAACATTAGTTTGTTATTTGATGGTTACCAAGAGGGTCCACTACTACCTACTCCTGTTACTTTTACAGCTGATAATCATTTAAAAAGTACTGAAGTGAGAGTTAGTATTGTAAATACAAATGCTAGAGTAACTCATGTACAACTATATAAAAAGAAAGATATACTAGATAATTGGAGAATGATTGGCTCAAAACCTGTTGATAATGATTGGAAGCCTTCAGGTGTGCATAATATGTTTTTCATGCAAGGAACTATGAATTTTACTTTTACAGATGATGTTGATACACAAGGAGTTTCTTATAGTGCTTTAACTGGAATTCCTGAAACATTAGGAAGCACAATGATTAACTATGAGGAAAGTGCTACTGCTGGTGACTATATGTTTGTTGCTAGAGCAGATATAGAAGGTATGGCAGATGCCCATAAGTTAATATTCCGCTCTGAGCCTGGTAAATTTTCTATATTTAACTGGCCTCAAAACTACGTAGGTATTGATGAAATTCCTATTACAATGTTAGGAGTACAAAATAGACTATATGTATGGTCTGAAAAAGCTATGTATGTAATAGACCCTTTTAATATGATTGTTGAGGATAGAATACCAGGGAAAGGAGTCAACAGTAGACATGCTGTATTGAACTATAATAATCTATGTGTATTCGCAAATGAAACAGGTGTATATGCCTTTGAAGGTAAAGTAGTAGAGATATCTCATCCTATTAAAAATGAGTGGTTAAAATTAGTTAGAAGTATAGGTAATAAATTTAAGATTAAATTAGCACATAATCCTAAGCATGATTCTATAATGGTATTCTTTGATAATGCTGGGACAGCTAGTGTTGATAAAGTTCCAACTGATGTTTTTGCTTACACTGCTAAAGGGAAGAGATGGGATAAATGGAAGTTCCCTTCTAAAGTAAAGGCTGTTACTACAAGTGAAAATAATACTTGTCTTATTTGTGCTGAATCTGAATCAGTTAAATCATATGATGAGACTGGAATGCCTGTAGATGCTGATGGAGAATTGATGGATAATTATACATATGCATTATACGAGCTTCATGAAGGAGCTCAGAAGATGCCTATAGAGTTCCATACTAAGCGATTTACATTAGGTTCTGATAGTAGATTAAAGAAGTTTAAGAAGTTGAAATTAACAGCAAAAGATGCTTATATTTGTAGAGTGGAAATAGATGGATTTTTTAGAGATTATACTGAAGATGATGCTACTTATGAGAATGGTTATATACAGACATTAGATTTAAGAGATGCTGATGGTAATGTTATAGGAACTCCGTCTACTGAATATGGTTTAGAAGGAACAGAACCTTATATAGACCCTGAAACTAATGAGGAAGTTTATGAAAATAGAAACTTAGATTTCAATCTTACTGGAAGTTATATAGCGCTTCATATAAAAAGTAAAGCAACAACAACAAGTTATAATGAGGACACTCAAGAAGATGATATACTATACCCTGATAGTTCAATTGAATCTATTGGTATTATATATTCTGTTAAGGCGATAAAATGATGGATGTATATAAGATGATATTATTAGGTAAGATTGAAGAACTTGAAAAAAGAGTTAAAGAGTTAGAGAAAGATACACACCCTAAAGCTAAATTTATATGCTTAGAGTGTGGCTCTAAAGCAGAAAGATTAGAAGAATGAATTGGAGAGATATATTAAATAGAAGGTTAGCTAGGAGAAACATAGAGTTTAGAGCTACAAAACCTACTCAAGTTAATCCAGAAAATTTAAAAAGAGTAGTAGATGATGTTTATACTGCTTTAAATAAAGTAAAGGATACTAGTTCAGCTAATGTAATGCATGAAACTATGCCACAAACTGGTGGAGATGAAGGGCAATTACGAGTTATTAAAGCTGGTCGTATTCCAGATGCGAATAATAAAAGTAAAAAGAAAATTAAGTTAGCCGTAAGAGACGAGGCAAGCTCTGTCTTTGAGGTAGAACTAACAGAAAGAGAAGGAGAATAATATGGGATTTAGTGGCGCAGGAGCAATGTCGGGTGCATCGGCAGGTATGGCTTTCGGACCATGGGGTGCTGTAGCAGGTGGTATATTAGGAGGCTTTCTAGGGGATAGTGAGCCTGACCCTTATACTGCTGAAATGTTTAAAGCAGATACTCAACCTTACCAAGATATGATAAATAAGAATACAGGATATGGTGAGGGAATGATGGATGTTAATAGTCAATTTAATATGAGTATGAAGAATTCTCTTCTCGGTCAAGGCTTAGATAGTTTAGCCTTACAAAATACTCTAGCTCAAAGAAATAATGCACAACAAGGAGTAAGAGGAGTAAACGCTATGACTAATGCTACTTTAGCAGCTAATGCACAAAGCATGAGGTCTGATACATTTGATGCCTTTAATAAAGGATATCAAAGAAACCTAGGTATAGGTCAAAGATTCTTATCAGACTCTATGAAACATCAAGGAGACTTGAGTATGTCATTAGCTGAATTAGGAATGGCAAATGCAGGTATAGCAAATCAACATAAACGAATGGAAGCGGGTGGAATGTTAAGTGGAATGAGCAATCTTGCTGGAGGCATAGCTAGTATGGGTGGCTTTGGCTCAGAAGGTATAGGTCAGTACAGCTTCACAAGTCCATTCTCAGGAGGGTAGATATGGCAAGAGCTAAAGCAGACGCAGGGTATACTAGGCTAACAAATCCATACGCATCTTTATATGATAGTGGTGAGCCAGTAGAAGACGAACAAGGTTTATTAGATTTAAACCCAGAAGATGTAACTGGAACAATAGATGATACTCCAGACCAATCATCTGGGACTGGAAGTGTAAATGACCAGTATTTTAAGAACTTAATGGATAATAGATACAACGAATTAGTTTCAGGTATGAATTTTGATGTACCTTCATTTGACCCTTCAATGTTCGAAAATAAAGGTAAGCCAGACCCTAATGTTTCTCAGTATGCTTTTGAAACAAATTACAATGACCCTTATAGTATAAATATTACAAGTAAATATGGGAGTTATGACCAGTATGGTAATAGGTTAAATCCAGATGGTTCTCCCGTTGGAGATACTAATTATGGTCCTCAAAACTTTGGAATTAATACTGATTATAACCAAGGTAATTATAATAATGTACCTACTTATAGTGGCGCTACATATGATAATTACGGCAATTTAGTAGATGCGGAAGGCAACCAAATAGGTGATACTAATTATAGTGCAGAAAATCCTTTTGGTATAGGTAATTGGAATAACGTCAATAATCAAAACGTATCTAATGATGGTTATTCTAATGACCCAACGTATGGAACTTCAGATGGATATGGAAGTGATACATCTACTATGGATTGGAATACTGTTATTAATAATACTAATAACGCAAGTCCAAATACTGATATTATAAACCCAGGGTCAACATGGAATCCAGTTCAGAATAATACCTTTACAAATGACTCTTGGAATTATCAACCTCCTGTTCAAACTAATACATTTGGCAATGATGGATGGGGTCAAACAAATCAGTATGATTTTGGAGGGGCATATGATAATCAAGGTAATTGGATTCCTAACAACACTGATGAACTTCCAGCTTACGACAATGAAATACAAGATGGTATACAAGTTCCTTCCATCTTAGAACCGTGGGAAGAACAAATGTTTGGACCAGAAAATCAAGGAGACGCATAATGTCAAGAATGCAAATTTCTAACGCTTATACGAATCTACCTGAGATAGATTATGATAAAATAAATGACCCTAAGAAAAGGTGGGAAAAAGAAGATAGACCTAGGGATGTTAAGAGTGATAAGCTAAGTATAGATAATCAAGAGATAACTAACAAAGTTAACAATCAAACTTTCATGGCTCGAGAGGTTGAGACGAAGAATTCTAATTTCACAGATGCATTCGAAGAATTTATAAGAGGTAAGATGATACCATCTTCTGACGTTAATTATTTTATAAACTCAGATGGAGAATTAGATGTTGATAAATGGACCTCTATATATGATGACTTTAATCCCCATCAGATAGATAATTATTTAGAGGAATTTAATAAAGGCTTAGACCCAAGTGAGCAAGTTGTTTTAAATCAAGTTAAAAATAATATACATAATATAGTAGGTGAAATAAGAGAAGATGGTAATATCATGAGGATAAATCATCTTGCTGATTACGATATACTTAATAGGAAAGATGGACTTAAAAACTTATTTGGAGGAATGAGTGACCAAGATAGTTTATTGTATGATGTATGGTGGGATAAGTTTTATGGTCATCAATTCGATGAAGATGATTATGGCTTAGTAAGTTCTAATGTAGGGTTTGGTGCCTTTGGCGATGACCACACAGATAAGATGGATAAATTTAGCAATAAACCTGTTTGGCAAAATAAGTATCTTCAAAACTCTTTATTAACTGGCATCGATGATGACACTGAAGACTTTAAGAGTACTCACTCATCTTTTGGTGGAGGAGTTGAAACTATAGATATTGAAAACGGTCAAGTAATCTTAAAGAACAGTGATGGTGAAAATCTTAAAGCTTTCACAGTCAACTATGATAAAGGCAGTGGTAGACCTTATATTGTCATGTCTGGTGATGGACAGTCTGGATTACACGCTAGTTCTACCTCACCTCAGAGTGGTATAAATAATAGACTTTATCTAGATGATTCTGCATTAAATGATTACGAAGTATGGGATGCAGGTGATTTGAGTGCAGGAGATTATGCTATGGTTAGTCACGGTGATTATTATGATTATAGTCAAGATAGAGGTAGTTGGTTTGACTCTGATGATAATAGAGAGATGTCTAGAGATAGGCGTAAATGGAGAAAACCTGAGTCATTAGGAGAGTTGATTATGTTTTCTTATGACCCAGGTGGATTTAAGTCTGGGACTAGTCAATATGGAAGTAGATATAAATACAATGACCCTGACGCATATGGGTGGAGAAATAAGAAATAATTTTTAAAACAAGGGGAGAATAAAATGTCAAGATATGACGTAAGGCAAGCACTTAGAGGACAACCCTCTAATAAAATGCCTCAAACAGCTGATGAAAGAATGTACAAACATCAGTACAAAATGATAAAATCTGCAGAAGCATCTAATTATGATGGCGATGTAGATACATATCAACAAATTAAAATGCTAGCAATGCAATTAGGTATACCTATTAAGCAAATGAAAACTAGTGCACTTAGAAAGGCCGGAGTTGGTGCATATAGTTTATTAGATACAGCTTTATTAGGTTTGTTACCTAATTCTATATTGCAACCAGCAAATAAAACTGAGGAAGCTATAGCAGGTGTCGGTCAAATAGGAGGTTTGTTAGCACCATTTGGATTGCCTATGAAAATAGGTAGAGGTTTAATGGGTGGAGCTAGAGCTGCTGGATGGATGAAACCTGGAACTGGCGCAGGTGGTAAATTCTTTAAAGGTTTTGGTGAAGGATTTGGAAAAGGCGGTGGATGGAACCCGTTTGGTAGAGGAGGAAAAACTCCAGTTGGTGGTGGTGGAAAAGGTGTAGATACAGGTAAAATGCACGGACCATTCCAAGCATTACCACAGAATATTAAAAGAGGACCTATTGTAGATAAAACTCCTATACCTAAAAGCGGTGGTAGAGGTGTAGACACAGGTGTTATGCATGGACCGTTTATGGCGTTACCTCCAGGCACTCCTAGGCAACAAGCTTTAGGTTCTGCTCAAAAGCTAATTGGTCCTGGTAGAGGTAATCCTAGGTTATTAGGAGCAAATAGAGGGCCTTTTAATACACCGAGTCCTCAAGTTGTAATAGAAAATACTAAGCAAATACTTGGTGGTGCTAGTAGAAGTCAGCTGCAAGAAGTTGCTAGAAGAATGGGTATTAAATCTGGTGGTTCTAATAAAGCTTTAAAAGATAGAATATTAGCAGCAGTTCAAAAAGTAGTTAAACAGCAAGCATAGTATTAGATGATTCAAGAAGGTAATCAGTACCAGCCGTTTTACAATCAAGCTGTGTTATCGCAACTGATTCAACAATACAAGAAGGCTCCCCAATACTTCGATGAAGTAGCGGTAGACCAGATGGTTCAAGATGCTGAGCATTATGGATTACCTTTTGCAACAGAAGCTCCTTTTGACTTTGCTAACACAGTAAAGCAAGTAGGTGCTGGATTCATAGAGGGTTTTACAACTCTTAAGGTAGGTGAAGAGCCTACTAATACTGCTGAAAGAATAGCACACAATATCTCACACTTAGCGGGGTTTGTAGGATACATTCCTAAAGCCCCGTTTCAACTTTTATCTAAAGCAAATATATTAACTAAAGCAGCCGATACACTAAGAGGTAAGTCTGTTCCAATGTTAGTCGCTAATAAGGCTCAAGAAATAGCTACTCCTCTTGCTGGTACTATACTCAAAAAAGGTATGGATGGTAAGGCAGGTGCCTTTAAAACTGTATCAGAGTTCTTAGGAAAAGATATACCTTCTGATTTAGTAGAAGGAGCTTTCCATTTAGGTACTGCTTCTGCTGTAAGTTCATGGCAGGGTGGTATAGATGAAATGATGAGAGGTTTTGTTGGTGGTGCTCAAGCTGGTTTTGTATTCAGAGGAATAGGTAACCTACCTTTAGTTAAAGGAGGAAAACGTCCTAAGATAGGTTCTAAATTCTTTGAAATGACTACAGA